>ENA-OQBV01000496-OQBV01000496.1-human-gut-metagenome-genome-assembly--contig:-NODE-496-length-22081-cov-10.194133_pt1 | contig 22081 bp, 16 predicted proteins | sample MGYA00242750_ERZ504559 | MGnify/ENA primary metagenome ERZ504559 (study PRJEB26092, sample SAMD00036230) | human gut metagenome | host: Homo sapiens | study: EMG produced TPA metagenomics assembly of... | reverse complement strand
GGGTTATGAGACTCCTATCTCAAAAAGGCAAAAAGGTGTAGTTGTCGGTGGTGGAAACGTAGCATGGACGCAGCCAGAACAGCTCTTCGTCTCGGTGCTGAGACACACATTGTATACAGACGTAGTGAGGCAGAGCTTCCTGCACGTAAAGAGGAAGTACATCATGCCAAGGAAGAGGGAGTTATCTTTGATCTCCTTGAGAACCCTACAGAGATTCTTGTTGATGAGAATGGATGGGTTAAGGGTGTTAAGCTTATCAAGATGGAGCTTGGAGAGCCTGATGCATCAGGACGTAGAAGCCCTATTGAGATTGCCGGCTCTGAGTATGAGATGGAGTGCGATACAGTGATCATGTCACTTGGTACATCGCCAAATCCACTTATTTCCTCTACAACAATAGGTCTCGATACAAATAAGAGAAAGTGTATTGTAGCAACTGAGGATACAGGTGCAACCTCAAAAGAGGGTGTATTCGCAGGTGGAGATGCCGTAACAGGTGCTGCAACGGTTATTCTTGCCATGGGTGCAGGAAAAGCAGCAGCAAAAGGTATTGACGAGTTCTTATCTGCAAAATAATATAGACCTTAAAGCATATTCTATGTTTCACTTTATAAAAAAGCCTCCGGCTGGATTAAATCCTTCCGGAGGCTTTTTGGTTATATGTTATGTTTATATAAAGGCATTTAGCATCATTGTGTAAGGCAATTAATAAGCCTTGTGTTGTCCTCTGGCTTCATTATACAAAATCGTATGAACCGCTCCTCAAGCCCGGGGAAGGTAGAGCAGTCCCTTATCATCATGCCCTGCCTTATGGCGCGCTCAAATAGCATATGTGCATCCACGCCTTCATCAAGTATCTTAAGCAGATAGAAGTTGCTGTAGGATGGATAAAGCTTGAATTTGTGTGATTCTTCAATCAATTGCCTGCATCTGGTTTTCTCCGAAAGTATCAAGCTTCTTGTTTTATCTATATATTCTTCATCCAAAAACATTGTTTCGCCTGCAACAACGGCGAGAGAGTTAATCATCCACGGATTTTTGTTTGTGTTTATGTCTGTAAGAATTTGTGAATTTGATGTGATGGCATAGCCCAGACGAAGTCCCGGAGTGGCAAAAAACTTGGATGTGCCGCGTAAAATAATCACATTGTCAAACAATTCAGTCAGAGGTATTGCTGAAAGCTCATCAACATCCGGCACAAACTCTATATATGTCTCGTCTATCATCACATAAGTATTTGTCTCTTTACAGTGGGTTAAAATTGTTTTGAGCTTCTCCGGTGCGATAAGACTGCCGGTCGGATTGTTGGGATTACAGATGATGACAAGGTCGGTATCAGCTGTGATTGCAGAGATGAATTCATCCGGATCAATCCTAAAATCATCCTCTTCCTTAAGAAAATAGTAGGAGATATCACTGCCGTTTATCCTTAAATCACGCTCGTACTCAGAGTAAGTCGGACCAAGCAGAAGTGTCTTTTTAGGAGCTGTAATCTGAATGAAAAGAGAGATGAGCTCCGTGCATCCGTTTCCGACTGTTATGTGATTGTAATCGCACTTGCAGTAGCTGCCGATAGCCTTTCTGAGAGAAGTATACTCCCTGTCAGGGTATTTTGTGATTGCATCAATGCGCTCAGACAGTGCAGTCTTTAGTTTACCGGACTCACCGAGTGGGTTGACATTCGCTGCAAAGCTCACAATATTTTCTTTCTTTATACCGTATATTTTTTCTATTTTTTCAAGGTCACTGCCGTGAAAATGCTCCTTTTGTTCTATCATTAGCTGTAATTTCCTTTCTATTTGCATTGCAACAGCATTGCAAATCGTATATAATTTACATTATATAATATGTATATAAAAAATCAACATTTAACGTAAACGGGGTAACAATTGTGCGAGCACGTATAGGGCAGATAGCTGCCGGCAGATTTAATGGCACGAAACCGATTTTGGCGTTTTCAGAGGAGACAATAGACCTTTCGGTCATTGAGGGAAGAAGCGAAGCGGGAAGCTTTGTAATAGAAAGTACGAATCAGATAAAAATCTGTGGCATAGTTTATTCGACTAATCCAAGGATGGAGTGTCTGAATCCGCACTTCGAGGGCGAGAAAGTCAGGATTCGTTATCAATTTAACAGTAAGGGCCTTACGGAGGGCGATACCTGCGAGGGCAAATTTGTGATTGTATGCAATCAGATAGAGTACAGTCTTTCTTTTTGTGCAAGAATCACAAGGCTCTATGCGGAAGCATCCACCGGAGCTGTAAAGAGCCTTGATGATTTTACAAGGCTTGCGGCATCCAATTGGGATGAGGCTTATCATCTGTTTTATAATCGCAATTTTTTAAACACAATTCCTTATGACAATGTATATGAGAGGCTGACCTATGAGGGCTTTGCCTGCGCCAGACCATCCGGTCAGAATATGGAGGAGTTTCTGATTGGCGTAAACAAAAAACAGCCTGTTTCCATTAGTGTAGACAAGTCAGAGGAGATTTTTATGGCTTCTAAAGAGCCACAGAGTGGATGCTTTACTATAACAAAGGATAACTGGGGATATACCGAGATACGCCTGCGCACGGATTGTGAATTCATAAAGCTGTCTAAGCCTGTTTTAACGCTTGATGATTTTATAGGTAAAACCTATCTGTATGAGTATATCATCGATGCATCTGCAATGCATGCCGGACGTAATTTTGGCCGTATATATATTGATGGTGTATATCAGAGCTTTACAATAGATATCACGGCCGGTGTAAGAGATGATGATGGCAGCATAAGTGATATAGCTGTGACAAAGGACATAAAGGAATGCATGGTCGGAATCATGGAGCTTTATACCAGTTTCAGGCTGAAGCGGATAGTGACCGGGGTATGGGCAAACGAGACTATAAGCATATTAAACCACCTGCATGCACTCGTGCCGGATGAGCATATGTATGAGCTGATGAAGGCTCAGGCATTTATTATCAACAGGCAAAGGCAGGAAGCTAAGTGGATTCTTGATGATTTCAAGCACAGTAATCCTGATAAGAAAGCTCCAATCTGGGGCTATTATCTGTATCTGATGACGCTGTTAGAGAGAGAGCCTTCATACGTTGACAATATGACACATGAAGTGGAGCTGATTTTTTATGAAAATCCTGACTCTGTGCTTTTGTTCTGGGTACTTTATTTTTGAGGGATCAGTATTTTGATGACAGTGCCGGTAAGCTTAAAGATATAAAATACTGGGTACTGCGAGGCTGTTCGTCTCCGTATTTGTATATTGAAGCTTATTATCTTATATCACAGGATCCTTATCTGATAAAGGAGCTGTCGGTATTTGAGCTTCGCATCCTAAGCTGGGCCGTAAAGGAAAAGGCTCTGACAAAGGAGCTTGCCGGAGCAATTTTTGAGGCGGTTGATCTGGCAGGCGGGTTCGATAACAGAGTATATGAGCTTCTTACAGCAGCCTATGAGATATGTCCGGAGGCAGAGTATGTCGGCATCATATGCAGCTACCTGATTAAGGGACACAAAAATGATACCTGTTTTCATAAATGGTTTGAGCTGGGTATCGAGAATAAGCTGCGTCTGACAGGCTTGTATGAGTCGTATCTCCTTACGATGGATGACAGGCAGATTTCCCCTGTGCCAAAGATCATCCAGATGTATTTCAGCTTTGATAATAAGCTGCCATACCGAAAGCTTGCAGTGCTTTACAATAATATAATTGCTGCCAAGGAAACAGAGCCTGAGGTCTACCACAAGTACAGGAAAGCTATGGGAAGGTTTGCCATGGACCAGGTACAGCTTAGGCATATTGATGACAATCTGGCTGTTTTATACGAGGATATGCTTGAGTTGGGATTTATCAATGAAGAGCTGTCGGCAGCTTTTTCAGATATTATATATACCCATAAGCTTATTGTATTTGATAAGCGCATAGTGAGAGCTATCATATATCAGAATGAAATGAAGGAGCCGCAGATAGTTCCGGTTACAGACCAGTGTGCTTATTTTGAACTGTTTTCAAACGACTATGTTATACTTTTTGAGGACTCAAGGGGCTATAGATATGTTAAAAGCATCTCATACAGACTGCAGAGGCTGATGGATGCCGAGAAATACCTTGACAGGTGTATAAGCCTCTCGCCTGACAGACCACAGTATATAGTGTCACATTTTAAGAATGTAAGGGATTATTCTGATTTTACAAAGGATGATTTGAAGCTGTTTAAACCTGTATTTTATAGTGAATCCTTTTCTGATTCCTACAAAGCTGTTATGGGATACAGAATTTTAAAATATTGTCAGCTTCACGATTATGAGGATTACGTCAGGCCGTTTTTGCAAAGCATTAATTTTGATACCCTGCAAAAGGATGCAAGAAAATATCTTATTGACATGCTTGTATCAAACCGCCTCTATGAAAAGGCATATGATATGGCCATGGAGTATGGAATAGACATGCTTGCTGCTGCATCAAAGGTGGTTTTGTGTGAGAATGCGCTTAAGGTGCAGCATGTAGATGATGATTTTATGGTGCAGCTTTCCATATCTGCCTTTAAAACAGGCAAATACAGTGACCTGGTGCTTAAATACCTGTGTGAAAATTATACCGGGCCTACAGACGAACTGATTAATCTGTGGCATGCTGCTGATAAGTTTTCAATATCTTCCATGAAGCTTGATGAGCGTATTCTCGAACAGGGTATTTATACGCAGATTGAGCCTGAAAAGATATCGGATATCTTTATGGAATACTATAAAAGAGCCGGAAATGAAAAGCTGATTTTAGCTTATATATCTCTTGTGGCACATGGATATCTGCATAGTGGCGGGTGCAAGGCTGATTTTATTTTTGATATTATCGAAAAGCGATTTATTGGAAACAGAACATTAAATGATGCCTGCCAGTTAGCCCTATTGAAGCATTTTGCTGAGAAAACGGATATCACTCAGGCTGAGCTTGAGATTGAAGATACATTGCTTAAATATTATATATATAACAATATGTATTTTGATTTTTTTGCAAGGCTTGATTACAGACTGCTGGAGAAGTATTTCCTCTATGACAAGGCATTTTTACAGTATGAGAGTACTCCGGGAACTCATGTTGTGCTGCATTACAGCCGAGACGAGGATGGCGAAGAGTTTAATTCAGAGGATATGGTTGAGATGTACGACGGCATATACGTAAAGACATTTGTCATATTTTTCGGTGAGCTGATCAGGTATTATATTACTGAGGAGCATGACAACAGCATAGAGGTGAAGGAGAGCAATCGTCTTACGTGCAACAATATACCGGGTGACAATGATCACAGCCGCTATAATCTGATTAATGAGATGATAATTTCAGATACACTGTCTGATGAGACAACCTTAAAGAGCAATATAGACGAATATAAAAGGCTGGATGCTGCGACTAAGCAGCTGTTTAAGCTGATTTAAGAGGAGTTATAATGGGACATAATGGCAATTCATACTATATAGGCATAGACTTAAATGACAGCTATGCTATGGTTAGTTTTTTTCAACAGAATATGAAAGAGCCGGAGACTGTCAGCACTGTTGCAGGCAGTGAGGAGTTTCAGATTCCTCTTGTACTTGCACGCCGTAAGAGCATTGGCAAATGGTATTATGGAGATGAGGCAAGAAGACTCTCTAAAAGCGGTGAGATGGTGTGTATTGACCAACTGCTTAAGAGAGCACTGAATAGTGAAAAAATAGTCATTGATGATGATTCATTTATGGCAGAGGAGCTTTTGGCCTTGTTTCTTAAAAAGGTTATGGAACTGCCATCCAAGCTTGGTAATCCTTCATCCTTTGACAGGCTTGTTATATGTGTTGACAGGCTGACAAAGGAGAACGTGAGCATGTTTTATGGCATGGCGGTCAGGCTTGGCATAAATTCCAGACAGCTTACGGTCATAGACCGAAAGGAGAGCTTTTATTATTTTGCACTGAACCAGGACAAGTCACTGTGGCTTCATGATGTGGTGATGTTTATGCAGGAAAAGGAGAGTATATTTTTTTATTCCCTAAAGAGGGATCTTCGCACAACGCCACAGGTAGTATCTATAGATGAAAGCATAAGCTATACTCTGGATAAAAATGATAAGGACAAAAGCTTTTTGGATATAATAAATGAGAGCTTTAAGAATCAGATTATCTCAACGGTCTTTCTCGTGGGAGATACGTTTGCTGAGGGCTGGATGAAACAGTCTGTTGCACTTTTGTGCAAGGGCAGACGAGTGTTCATGGGCAATAACCTCTTTACTAAGGGAGCATGCTATGCGGCAGCCACGAGGGATAAGGAAGCAGAATGGCCTTTTGTATATATGGGCGAGAATGAGATGAAGTTCAATCTGAGCCTGAAGGTACATGATAAGGGAGAATTGTCGTTTTATAATCTTATCAGTGCCGGAAACAACTGGTTTGAATCCAAGGGGCAGTGTGAGGTTATAATTTCAGGCTCTTATGAGGTGGATTTCTGGAAGCAGCTTCCTAAAAGCAGGGAGGCAAAGATTGAGACACTAAGACTTACGGATATGCCGCCCAGGCCGGATAGGGCTACACGCATCAGAATTACGGCGACACCTGTATCTGATGACAGGATAGATATAGAGATTAAGGATTTAGGCTTTGGCGAAATATTTATGAGCTCGGGCAAAGTCTGGCACTATGAGATGACTATGTAGGAGGGCATATGGGAGAATTATTACTGTGTAATGAAGCTATAGCAGCCATGCCCTATTACATAGAGGGTGTGTCTATAAATGTTTACTCGATAGAGGAGCTTAATTATTATATAATCAACAATACATATCTTTTGGATGATGACTTTATGAGTCTTGAGCTGTGCACCTGGATTGAAAACCATGCACATCTGCCAAAGCTTGCCATGCATCTTAGAACCATTATATCCACAAACGGCAGACTGTCTGCTTTTGTGACTGAGCTGCTTGAGTACAGCGGCTACTGCACTAAGGAGGAGCTTAAGAACACACATGATGCACTTAAGGAGCTCGAGGAAAAGAGCGAGTTTGAGTGCTTGAAAATCAGGGCAGACAGACTGATGGAGAAGAAAAAGTACACTGCAGCAATTTTTGAATACAAAAAGCTGCTGTCATGTGAGGATGCAAAGCATACTGAGCGTGTATTGTACGGAAACATATATCACAATCTGGCTACAGCCTATGTGCAGCTGTTTTTGTTTGATATAGCAGCGGATTTATATCTTGAGGCTTTCAGGCAAAATGGGGACAGAAAATCGCTGTGGTCTTGTCTATATGCCTATAAGCTTGATAATAACGATATAGGATATGCGCGTATTGTCAGGGAATATAGTGTTACAGAGCAGGAAATAAATAATCTGGACAGCGTATTAAAGGGCGTATATGCAGAAGCTTCAGATGGTTGCGATGAGGGCAGACCAAAAGAAACAATTTTGAAATACAAAGAGGATTACAGGGCGCATGTTATTTAAACGCAAAAAAAAGACCGATGATACACAATTACATATTGAGAGTATACCGGATGAGAGTACTAAAGGGTTCAATGTAGTTGAAATATGTGAACAGATGGTTGATGCCGCCAGAGAACTTGAGGATAACAGAACAGAGTATGCACTTGTCACAAATTATCTGACTGACATAGAAAGGATGGAAAATATGTCAGAGACAGATAAAAAGACCATGAATGATGCGGCTGCAAACATATTGACACTCGAAAAGACCAGAAGTGATTTTTTAAAGACCAAAAACCGCATATCAGACAGCCAGTATGCGCAGATGCAGCAGCTGGAGGATGAGATTCCGCGGGCAATAAAGCGTCTTGAAAAAAACGAAAGCAGTCTGGATGTAATAAATAAAGACCTGAGGTATCTCGAGGGAGAAAAAGTGCAGTTCGATATAGATGGTGAATATGCCAAAAGCAGACAGCGGGCATTTAGGGTGTACGCAGTGCTTTTAGTGGTATTTTTTGCTGTAGTGGTAGCTGTATGCACGCTGATGCAGATTGTATATGGAGCCGATACCACTATCTTTATGCTTATCGGGGCACTTCTTTCAGCGGTTGCAGGCTCGTTTGTGCTTTTGACATATCAAAGCTATTCAGATGAAGTAAAAAGCGCTGCAGCATCCAAAAATAAAGCAGTAGCTCTTGAAAACAGAGTGAAGATCAAGTATGTAAGTATAAAAAATGCTGTTGACTACACATACGAGAAGTATCATGTGAAGAATTCAAAGGAATTTGTATACAACTATGAGCAGTATCTTCTCGCTGTAAAAGACAAGGAGCGCTTCAGAAGGACAAACGAGGATCTGGAATACAACAGCAAAAAGCTTGTTTCGGTGCTTAGTAAAAATGACTTCTACGATGCCAGAGTATGGCTCAACTACACAAACGCTATTGTGGATCACAAGGAGATGGTTGAGCAGAAGCATGAACTTATAGTCAGGAGACAAAAATTAAGGGGCAGGATGTCCTGCAATGTGGAGACTATAACCAGGCTAAGACGAGAGATTTTATCACATAGGAGCGAGCTTGGTGACAGAATCCACGAGGTAAACAGAATTTTAAATAAAATCGCAGAGCTTGATATGGAAGTTCAATCTGAGGATTGATAAAATTTCCATATTGTTATATAATTTCAAATTGAAAAATGACTAAAAAATATTAATATAGAGGAGCACATTTTAAAATGAGTAAGATTAGAACAAGATTTGCACCAAGCCCGACAGGAAGAATGCATGTAGGAAATTTAAGAACAGCACTGTATGCTTATCTGATTGCAAAGCATGAGGGCGGTGATTTCATTCTCCGTATAGAGGATACAGATCAGGTACGCCAGGTGGAGGGTGCTGTTGATATTATAAACAGGACACTCGAAGAGACAGGACTTGTCCATGATGAGGGACCTGACAAGGATGGTGGATGCGGTCCATATGTGCAGAGTGAGCGTGTGGCACAGGGTATCTACATGAAGTATGCAAAGGAACTTATTGACAAGGGAGAGGCATATTACTGCTTCTGTGACAAGGAGCGTCTTGACAGTCTTAAAACAACTGTTGCAGGAAAGGAAATCTCTATATATGATAAGCACTGCTTGCACCTGTCAAAGGAGGAGATTGAGGCAAATCTCGCGGCCGGCAAGCCATATGTTATCAGACAGAACAACCCTACAGAGGGCACAACCACATTCGAGGATGAGATTTACGGAGATATCACAGTAGATAATGCAGAGCTTGATGATATGATTCTTATCAAATCTGACGGATATCCTACATACAATTTTGCAAACGTAGTAGATGATCACCTGATGGGCATCACACATGTAGTCAGAGGAAACGAGTATCTTTCATCATCCCCTAAGTATAACAGACTTTATGAGGCATTTGGATGGGATGTACCTGTATATGTACACTGTCCGCTTATCACAGATGAGGAGCATCATAAGCTTTCAAAGAGATGCGGTCACTCATCCTTTGAAGATTTACTGGATCAGGGATTCCTTACAGAGGCTATTGTAAACTTTGTAGCGCTTCTTGGCTGGAGCCCTTCAGACAATCAGGAGATTATGTCACTTCCTGAGCTTGTTGAGAAGTTTGATTATCATCATATGAGCAAATCACCTGCTGTATTCGACTTCACAAAGCTTAAATGGATGAACGGAGAGTATATAAAGAAGCTTGATTTTGACAAATTCTATGAGATGGCATTGCCATACATTAAGGAGGTTGTCACAAAGGATTATGACCTTAAGAAGATAGCAAGAATGGTTCAGACACGTATTGAGATATTCCCTGATATCAAGGAACATATTGATTTCTTTGAAGAGCTTCCGGATTATGATATTGCAATGTATACTCACAAGAAGATGAAGACAAACCCAGAGACATCACTTGAGGTATTAAACGATGTAGTTCCTATTCTTGAAAGCTGTGATGATTTCTCAAATGATGCACTTTTTGAGACTCTTAAGGCATATGCTACAGAAAAGGGCTATAAGATAGGCTATGTTATGTGGCCAATCCGTACCGCTGTTTCAGGCAAGCAGATGACACCGGGCGGAGCTACAGAGCTTATGGAGGTGTTTGGCAAAGAGGAGTCTATAGCCAGAATTAAGAAAGGCATAGAAAAGCTTTCTAATAACTAATCTATTAACAAAGGGTATTTTATGAATTTTAACAAAGCCCAGCTTGGCGCCATCGAACACAAGGATGGCGCTATGCTTGTTTTAGCAGGACCGGGTTCCGGTAAGACCGCAGTTATCACACACAGGACTAAAAACTTAATAACAAAGCATCATGTGAAGCCTTCTGAGATTTTAGTTATCACCTTTACCAAGGCTGCTGCAAATGAGATGAAGGAGCGTTTTAATTCACTGATGAAAGACGAGAGGGTGAACGTATCTTTTGGTACTTTTCATGCTGTCTTTTTTACGATACTCAAATATGCATATCGCTTTACAAGTGCCAATATTGCTGATGAGTCTGTGAGATACGGCTTTATCAGGGAAATTTTATCCTACTACCGCCTTGAATACAAGGATGAGAATGAGTTTATAGGCAATTTACTTGCTGAAATCAGTCTGATTAAAAACAGCCGCATTGATATAGAAAATTTCTACTCGGGAGTGTGTGGTGAGGAAATATTCAGGGATATATATAAAAAATATGAGACAAGGCTTAAGGAAAACAGGCTTATTGATTTTGATGATATGCTCTCGTATACTTATGAGCTGTTTAAGGAAAGACCTGATATACTGGCATTGTGGCAGAACAAGTATAAATACATACTGATTGACGAGTTTCAGGATATTAACCGTCTGCAGTATGAGATTATAAAAATGCTTGCCGCTCCACAGAATAATCTGTTTATTGTAGGAGATGATGACCAGTCAATATACCGCTTCAGAGGGTCAAAGCCTGAGATAATGCTTGGGTTTGAGAAGGACTATCCGAATGCAAAAAGAATCCTTTTAGATACTAATTACAGATGTGGCAGATATATAGTGGAGGCCTCGTTGAATCTCATCTCGCACAACAGGGAGAGATTTGATAAGAAAATCATTGCGGCAAGCAAGTCAAAGGCGCCTGTTACGTTTGCTGATTTTGAAAACAGAAGAGACGAAAATATCTTTCTTATACGCGATATAGATAAAAAGATAAAGGCGGGAGCTGTATTCAGCGACTTTGCGGTGCTTTTCAGGACAAACACCCAGCCAAGACAGCTTATAGAGCAGCTTATGAGCTATAATATCCCATTCAAAACCAAGGATAATATACCTAATATATATGAGCACTGGATTGCCAGAGACTTGTTTACATACCAAAGAATTGCAGGAGGCAGCAGAGACAGAGCTGATTTTTTGCAGATTATGAACAGACCTAAGCGGTATCTGTCAAGAGACAGCCTGTGTGATGCAACTGTGGCATTTGATGAGTGGATTAAGCTGTTTGATGAGAAGCCGTGGATAGCTGAGCGGATAGAAAAGCTTGAGTATGACATGAAGCTTATAAGCCGGATGAATCCATATGCCAGCATAAACTATATCAGAAGAGGGATTGGCTATGACGACTTTTTAGCTGAATATGCCGAGTATAGGAATATAAATAAAGAGGATTTGTTTGATATACTGGATGAAATCCAGTCAGGAGCCAAGGGCTTTGCTACATATGAAGAGTGGTATGAGCATATAAGGGAATATACAAAGCAGATGAAGCTTATGGCTTTATCGAAAGAAAGTGACCCTAATGCCGTGACACTTGCAACCCTTCACAGCTCAAAGGGGCTTGAATTTGAAAACGTGTATATAATTGATGCAAATGAAGGGATAATGCCGTATAAAAAGGCTGTGCTTGAAAAGGACATAGAGGAGGAGCGAAGGCTGTTTTATGTCGGCATGACCCGTGCAAAGACAAGCTTGTCTGTTTACTCGGTCAAGTCGGTAAACGATAAATCAGCCCAAGCCTCCAGGTTTGTCCGTGAAAGTAAAGAGCCTAGACAAAATAATAGTAGAGATGATTAAATATCATCAAACATTTCGTCATCCAAAAGCTCATCGAATCTGTCGGCAGCAGCCTCGTACTCGTCGTCGGATTCGATGTTTTCTATTCTCGGAAGACCTTCCTCGTCCTCGAAATAGCGATACAGATACACTTCTCCACTCTCATTCTCGTTGCCATTTTTGTCTAACGGTAGAAGAGCTATGTAATCCTTGTGATCTGCATCAAAAATTGTGATAATCTTGCATTCGACACTTCCGTTGTCCAGATCAAGTGTTACGCGGATATCGTCTGCCTCATCAGGTGTAACAGGTGTTGCTTTTTCTGCCATATTGTACCTCTTTCTTTATAGTAATCTAAAGTAACTATTATATTATATCAAATTATTCTATACAAAAAAAGTCAAAACTAGTATAATAAATAAATACTAGAATTATTGATTGGATGGTGTTGCATGAATTTTCGATTAACAAAGGGAAACTTTTTAAAAACAGGTGCTTATATTGAGGGGGATAGTGCAGTATTCACCTTTGCAGCAGAAAAAGAGGATGAATGCAGCATTGTTTTACTTGATAAATCGGGAAATACCGCCTGTGAGCTTGATATACCCAGTGAGTATTCGACAGGCTCTCTTTACTCTGTGAGAGTTCATGGCTTTTGCGGTAATAAGTATGCATATTATTTTAAGATTAATGGAAAAAGGTGCATAGATCCTTATGCCACAAGAATTTTCGGCAGAGAAAAATGGAATGATAAAACAAGAAGTGATAATGACTACGAAATAGCATGCGGGATAGACAGTAGTGATTTTGACTGGAAATATGACAGCTTTCCTGAGATAACCAGGGACCGGATGAAGCTGTATAAGCTGCATGTTAGAGGTTTTTCCATGGATGTTTCAGGGAACAAAAAGCATAAGGGCACCTTTGAGGCTGTATCGGACAGAATAAATTACATCAAGAAATTAGGCTTTACTTCAATTCTTCTCATGCCTGTATACGAGTTTGAAGAAATGACAATCCCTGTAAAGCACGATATTCCGGAATATGCAAAGCCGAAGTATTCCTTAAAGGATGAGCAAAGTGTGCATACAGAAAATGACAAGGTCAATTTTTGGGGCTATACCTCCGGCAATTATTTTGCCGTAAAAGCATCATATGCCAGTGACGCTTCAGATGCCTCCAATGAGCTTAGGCGTCTCGTTGAAAGGCTGCACAAAAATGGCATGGAATGTATCGTAGAGATGTATTTTCCGGACAGAACTGACCACAATCTGATACTCGATGCGCTCAGATACTGGGTCATGAGCTTTCATGTAGATGGTTTTAAGCTGCTTGGGGACAGGCTGCCTGTTACTGCGATTGTGCAGGATGCTCTCCTTAGCCGGACAAAGATACTCTATGATGGCTTTGATATGTCGGTTGTACCGCAAAACAGGACATATGAAAATCTCTATATTGACAAGGAGGAGTACCAGTTTGCGGCGCGTATGATGTTAAACCATATAAACTGCAATATGTATGAGCTTTTAAACCAGCAGAAAAAGCAGGGGGAGAATGTCGGATTTATAAACTATATATCAAGCAATAACGGTTTTACCCTGAGCGATTTATTCATGTACAATGACCGCCACAATGAGGCCAATGGTGAGAAAAATGCTGATGGTCCTTCATGGAATTTCAGCAATAATTACGGTTGTGAGGGTCCTTCGCGAAAGAGGTTTATCCGTGAGATAAGAAAACTTAAGTGGAAGGATGCCATGCTTCTATTGTTTTTGGCACAGGGAGTGCCTATGATTATGGCAGGTGATGAGATCTGTAATTCACAGGATGGCAACAACAATGCTTACTGTCAGGACAACCCTACAGGCTGGGTGAACTGGTCAAATGAGCATAGCAGAAGGGAAAACATCAGGTTCTTAACCAGACTTATCAAATTCAGGGATGAGCATCCTGTTATTTCCTGTCCAAAGCCGTTTAAATTCAGCGATTACAAGGCTGTTGGGTATCCTGATTTGTCCTATCACTGCAAGAATGCCTGGATAGGCGAGTGTGATGCCACAAAGCTATGTGTAGGTGTGATGTACTGTGGGGATTACAATGAAGTGAATAAAGACTATGTATACGTAGCTTACAATTTTTATTCATCCAGGGAGAAGTTAGCTCTTCCTAAGCTAAAGAAAGGAATGAAATGGTATGCAGTCTGCGATTCTACGCTCAAAGAACCGTTTTATGACACTCCGGTGCTGTGTGAAAACCAGCAGTATGCAGATGTCTCACCGCAGTCGGTATACATCCTCATAGGCAGATAGACATATGAAAGCAATAAGACATTTTATAACAATTACACATCATAAGATTTTAGTCATGCAGGGGTGCTTTAGGATAGGGCTTTATAAACAGGGACTTCTTCATGACATGTCAAAATATTCACCGACTGAGTTTCTCGTCGGCTGCAGGTATTACAAGGGGTATATGAGCCCGAATAATGCGGAGAGAGCCGACAGGGGCTATTCATCTGCGTGGCTTCATCACAAGGGACGCAATAAGCATCACCTGGAGTACTGGATTGACTATGCTGTTTCAAAGCCGGGGGACGATAAAACACATACAAAAATGGAGGGCATGAAAATGCCCATAAGGTATGTCTGCGAGATGTTTATAGACCGTGTAAGCGCCTCAAAAAACTATCAGAAAGAAAAGTACACCGACAAAAGTGCACTGGAATACTATGAAAAAAGCGTGGATCACTACATGATTCATCCCGATACAAAAGCAATGCTTGAGTATCTGCTTGTCATGCTCTCTGTAAAGGGAGAAGAATATACTTACAGCTACATAAAAAAAGAGGTTTTAAAAGGGCATATCCCATACGAAAAGGATAAAATAAATCAACTAGAACAGGGACTTCATGTCTGATGGAATATCAGATATGAGGTTCATTTTTTGTCCTGTGACAGGGTGCGTGAAAACAAGACGCCCTGAGTGCAGTGCTTGTCTGGATATATATGTATAGTCGGGATTATATAAAAAGTCACCTATCAGTGGAAAACCGATATACTTCATATGGACGCGTATCTGGTGAGTGCGTCCGGTAAGAAGTCTTAGCTTGACAAGCGATAAATTATTATCCGGGTTATATTTGATTCTGATAAAGTCGGTTACTGCATATTCACCGCGTTTGAAATCAACACACCGCTCTATGGTGGAAGCATCCTTTCTTGCAATCGGAGCACTGATGCGCATGCATGCAGGTGTACACCCACTGCAGACGGCGTAGTATGTCCGGTGTATGGCACGCTTTGCGACAGCGTTGCCAAGTATCCCGCCTGCAAGTGCATGCTTTGCGACAATTGTAAGCCCTGTTGTATCTCTGTCCAGCCTGTTTATGCATCTGTATACAAACGGCTTGTTCTGACTGCCATAGTAGTACATGAGCGCATTTGCAAGCGTGTTGTCATGGTTTCCGGCAGAGGGATGGGCAGGCATATCAAACGGCTTGTTTATTACGATGATATCATCGTCCTCGTATGCTATATCAAGAGGCAGATTTACAGGTGCTATATTATCCGAGCATTCGTTTTCGACAATTTGGATTGTGATTAAATCATCCTTACACAGCCTTTCATTTGTATAGGCCCATATACCGTTTCTTAGTATGCCATGGTCTGTCTGCTTCAGCCTGACAAGCACCTGATGTGTGTAGCCATGCTCCTTCAAAAAGCCTTCTACTGTTTTTTCTGTATCATTTTCATTGATTTTGTAGTCTATTTTTCTATTCATGGCAAAGATTATATCACAAAATACAGATTTGAACATAATATATTATAAGCAAATAATGACAGGGTGCTATGTGAATACATTTTTATCACCTCTTAGTTAGAACGTGAGACGGAATGTCTGAAAAAGTGGCTCAAAATGATAAAGAAAGCTAAGGATGAAGCTTATAATTACACAATATGCGCCTTGTGGCACATGTTACAAAAAAATATGCAGTATGCGAAGGATGAGATGGAGGAGCTTATATCCATAGGCACTATAGGACTGATAAAAGCAGTGTCATCATTCAAGGCTGATTACGGAAATCGTTTTGCAACCTTTGCAATCAGATGCATCGAAAATGAGATTCTGATGCACTTTAGAAGCTGTAAAAAGAGCCGGGGTGATGTGTCCATATTTGAACCTATAGGCACTGATAAGGAGGGAAACCAGATTCATCTGGTGGATGTGATTGAGAATGGACAATCTGATGTGGTATCGGATATAGAGGTATCTGAGTCACTTAAGATTTTAAGGCAAAATATGAGAAGCGTTTTATCGGACAGAGAATATTATATTATTACGAAACGCTTTGGCCTTGACGGTGAAAAAGAGCTGACACAGAGACAGATTGCTAAAACGCTCAGCATTTCGAGGTCATATGTTTCAAGAATAGAAAAGGCCGGTTTGAAAAAATTACGAAAACTGCTCGAATAGGTGTTTACAAAAGGCAAAAATATGTTATCATAGAGCCATGTCTTTTGTGCATTTGTCTATGCATTTACCCCAATTGGAATAGGAGTATATATGTACAGTACAGTCAGAACGGCTGTTTTGGATGGAATCAGTGCGATTCCGGTACAGGTGGAGGTTGATATTTCAACCGGTATGCCTGTTTTTGATATGGTTGGAAATCTTACCTCAGAGGTGAGAGAAGCAAAGGAACGTGTTAAAACAGCGCTGCACAGCGTTGGCATTGTTTTGCCTGCCAAGCGTATCACAGTAAATCTATCGCCTGCAAATATTAAAAAGACCGGAACAGGCTTTGATCTGCCTATAGCTGTTGCTATTTTAACAGCTATGGGGGTGATTGACGCTGATAGCATAAAGGACTGCACACTTGCAGGCGAGCTAAATCTAAACGGTGAAATTTTGCCGGTCAGCGGTATTCTGCCGATTGTATTTGATGAGTACAACAAAGGCATTGGAAAGTTTATTATTCCAAAGCAGAATGAAAATGAAGGCAGACTCGTCTGCGGTGCAAAAATATTTGGGATAAGCCATTTAAATGATGTAATTGCACAGTTTGATGAGACAGCATTTACGTGTCAGAAAACCGGCATGGCACATGAGCTGCAAATGGATGAAAAATACGCCGATTTTTGTGATGTTAACGGACAGAAATTTATTAAAAGAGCATGTGAGGTGGCTGCGGGTGGTATGCACAATATACTGCTTGTCGGACCTCCCGGTGCAGGCAAGACAATGATAGCAGAGCGTATGCCGTCCATTCTGCCTCCTCTTAGTGAAAATGAGAGGCTTGAGCTGTCAAAAATATACAGCATCTGCGGTCTTTTGGACAATGACAGCTCCTTAAGAGACAACAGACCATTCAGAAATCCTCACTATTCCGTCACCCAGGCCGCATTAATCGGCGGAGGAACGAGAATTAATCCGGGCGAGATATCGCTTGCACACAATGGCGTTTTGTTTTTGGATGAGCTCGCTGAGTTTAAGGGCGGCTTGTTGGACCTGCTCAGGGCTCCGCTTGAGGAGCACTGCATCAGGCTTTCAAGAGCCGGCAGAAACGTGACTTATCCGGCTAATTTCCTGCTTTTTGGTGCGATGAACCCATGCAGCTGCGGCTATTATCCCGATATGCAAAGGTGCCGCTGCTCAGAGCCGACTCTGCGCAGATATTTTGATAAGGTCTCACAGCCTATAATAGACAGAATTGACATATGTGTGGAGGCGTCACCGCTTAGCTTTGAGGATATAAACAGTACTACATCCAATGAATCATCTGCGGACATAAGAAAGCGTGTTATGCACTGCCACGAGCTTCAAAAAGAAAGGTTTAAAGGTGAGAGCTTTTCGTATAATTCAAAAATATCAACTGACAAGCTGGAAAAATACTGTTTCCTCGGCAGTCGAGAGAAAAGCTACATGGAAAATATGTTTGACAAGCTTGGACTGACGGCACGCACATACCACAAGATACTTAAGGTTGCGCGTACAATAGCTGATCTGGACGGCTGTGAAAGCATAAAGACAAAGCATCTCAACGAAGCTATATGCTACAGAAGCATCAATGAGAAGTTCTGGGGAGGTGCTGTATCATGAAGTTCAAATACTGGCTTACAAGCCTTACAGATATAAGCAATGCGAAGAAAAAGCTTCTGCATGATTGCAGTATAACGGCAGAAAAGCTGTTTTTTATGCCAAAGAATGAGCTTTTTGATATTTTGTTTTTCACAGATGATGACAGAAAAATAATCCTTGAATCAAGAGCTTCCTATGACGTAGAGAAGGAGTGGATATTATTTCAGCAGAAGGATATCGGCTTTGTAACAATGGAGGATGAGGCTTATCCGGACAAGCTTAGAAATATACATAATCCGCCGTATAGTCTTTTTTACATAGGCGCTCTTCCCGACAAATCAAGAAAAAGTGTCGCTATAGTCGGAGCACGGGGCAGAAGCGCATATGGCTGCGAGGTGGCAAAGGTACTGGCAGCAGCACTTTCAAGGCAGGGGATACAGATAATCAGCGGCATGGCAAGAGGAATAGACAGAGATGCCCATATGGGGTGTCTGGAGGCTGGTGGAAATACATATGCAGTTCTTGGCTCCGGAGCAGACACCTGTTATCCGAAAGAGAACCGCTTTCTGTATGATAAAATAAAGCTCTCCGGAGGCATAATCAGCGAGCTTATGCCGGGCACCGACCCGCAAAAGATGTTTTTTCCGATGAGAAACAGAATAATTTCCGGGTTATCCGATATAGTAGTTATAGTTGAGGCAAAAAAGAGAAGCGGTTCACTGATTACGGCTGATTTTGCAATGGAGCAGGGAAAGGACGTATATGTCATTCCGGGGCGTATCACCGACACCTTAAGCTACGGCTGCAACAGCCTGATAAAGCAGGGCGCAGGCATTATTTATAATATTGATGAATTTGTCTCAGACATTACAATGACTGGGTTTACAGAGTGCACACAGATGGATTTCAGAAAAAATATACTTGATAAAAAAGAAGCATTGGTGTATAGTTTACTCGATTTTTGTCCTATCGCAATCGGGACATTGTCTCAAAAAGTGCCGTATGAATTATCGGAACTATTTGAAGTGTTAGAAGATCTTATACAAAAAGGATTTGTTAAGGAGACAATTCCAAATTACTATATAAGGAGTTTATAATGGCTAAATATCTGGTTATCGTAGAGTCGCCTGCAAAAGTAAAGACTATAAAGAAATTCTTGGGAAAAAACTATGAGGTAATGGCATCAAACGGTCATGTGAGGGATCTGCCAAAGAGCAGCCTTGGAATAGATGTGGACGGAGATTTTGAACCAAAATATATCACAATCCGCGGAAAGGGTGAAATACTCGCTAAGCTTCGCAAGGAGGCTAAGAAGGCCGATAAGATATATCTCGCAACCGATCCCGACCGTGAGGGAGAAGCCATCTCATGGCATCTGCTTCACGCACTTAAACTTGAGGGCAAGGATGTCAGCCGTATCAGCTTTAATGAGATTACGAAGAATGCTGTCAAGGAATCATTAAAGCATCCAAGAAAAATAGATATGGATCTTGTGGACGCACAGCAGGCCAGACGAGTTTTGGATCGTATAGTAGGTTACAAAATCAGTCCGCTGCTTTGGGCAAAGGTTAAGAGAGGGCTTAGTGCGGGAAGAGTGCAGTCTGTTGCACTTCGCATTATCTGTGACAGGGAGGATGAAATCAATGCATTTATCCCTGAGGAGTACTGGAGCCTTGATGCCACGGTTGATGTGGAGGGTGAGAAGAAGCCAATCACTGCAAAGCTATACGGCAGGGGCGACAATAAGATAGCCATTTCCTCAAAGGAAGAGATGGATAAGGTGCTTAACGAAATAAATGGAAAGGATTGCAAAGTGCAAAATATCAAAAAAGGACAGCGCAGCAATAAAGCTCCGCTTCCTTTTACGACCAGTACTTTGCAGCAGGAGGCTTCAAAGGCTTTGAATTTTCCGATTTCAAAGACAATGCGTATAGCTCAGCAGCTTTATGAGGGAGTAGACATAAAGGGGCAAGGTACGGTAGGTATCATCACATACCTGCGTACCGATTCTGTGCGTGTATCAGATGAGGCTGAGGCCATGGCAAAGGATTTTATTTCAAAAAGCTATGGAGACAAATATCTTTCCACCGGTGAGGGAACAAAGAAGAGCAGCAAAAATATCCAGGATGCCCATGAGGCAATCAGGCCAACTGATATAAACAGAGTGCCTTCTGAGATTAAGGAGTCGCTGTCGAGAGACCAGTTCAGGCTTTATCAGCTTATCTGGAAGCGTTTTACTGCAAGCCGTATGGCAAAATCTGAGTACGAGACTACTACAGTAAAGCTCTCAGTCGGAGATTATGTATTCAGCTTTGCTACCTCAAGACTGTTATTTGATGGTTTTGAGCTTGCATATACTGCTGCAGACGATGCAAAGAAAGAAAAGCAGCCTGTTCTTAAAAATCCTCTGACAGAAGAATCGCTTCTTACAGTTGAGGAGCTTTTGCCTAAGCAGCATTTTACCCAGCCCCCGGCACACTACACAGAGGCTTCTTTGGTAAAGACGCTTGAAGAACTTGGAATAGGACGTCCGAGTACCTATTCTCCAACAATATCTACAATACTTGCCAGACGCTATATTACCAAGGAGAGTAAAAATCTCTATGTGACAGAGATAGGAGAGGTTGTTAATTCTATTATGAAGGAATCATTTCCAACTATTGTCGATGAGCATTTTACAGCCAATATGGAGTCGCTTTTAGATGCGGTAGCCGAGGGAAAGGTTAACTGGAAGACAGTTGTTGAGAATTTTTATCCTGATCTTAAAGATGCAATCGACAAGGCTGAAAATGAGCTTGAGAAGGTTACAATACATGATGAGGTGACAGATGAAATCTGCCCTGAGTGCGGACGCAATCTGGTTATAAAATACGGACCTCACGGCAAGTTTTTGGCATGTCCGGGATTTCCTGACTGCAGATTCACTATGCCTTATCTTGAAAAAATCGGCGTCAATTGCCCTAAATGCGGTAAGGATGTTGTACTTAAGAAAACAAGGAAGGGAAGAAAATACTATGGCTGTATTGACAACCCTGAGTGTGATTTTATGAGCTGGGGCAGACCAGTTGCAGAAAAATGCCCTCGTTGTGGAGGATATATGATTATAAAGGGAAACAAGATTGCCTGCGCAGATGAGCAGTGCGGCTACGTAACAGATAAAAAGCCCGAAAGAGAGGAATAACAATTAATGGGAGTACAATTATTAGATAAGACACGTAAGATTAATAAGCTTCTTCACAACAACAATTCATCAAAGGTTGTGTTCAATGATATATGTCAGGTGCTCACCGGTGTGCTCGACTCAGACATACTTGTAATCAGCAAAAAGGGCAAGGTGCTTGGCTCAAGTATCTGCAAGGGCGTGGATGAGCTTCATGAACTGATAGTAGATGAGGTTGGAGGCTATATTGACACTGAACTCAATGAAAGACTTCTTGGCATACTTTCAACAAAGGAAAATGTAAACCTCGAGACACTTGGCTTTGGTGAAGATACAAGAATGTACAAGGCTATTATCACACCGATTGATATAGCCGGCGAGAGGCTTGGAACTCTTTTTGAGTACAGAAGTGACAGAGAGTATGACATTGACGATATCATTCTTACAGAGTATGGCACGACAGTGGTTGGGCTTGAGATGATGAGATCCGTGAATGAGGAGAATGAAGAGGAAAAGAGAAAGGTAGCGATTGTCCGTTCGGCTATCAATACACTTTCTTATTCTGAGCTTGAGGCTATTCTTCACATCTTTGATGAGCTTGACGGCAATGAGGGTATACTTGTTGCCAGCAGAATAGCCGACAGAGTAGGCATTACCCGCTCGGTAATCGTAAATGCCCTTCGCAAGTTTGAGAGTGCAGGCGTTATCGAATCACGCTCATCCGGCATGAAGGGCACATATATCAAAGTAGTAAACGATGTAGTTTTTGATGAGCTTGACAGAATCCGAATAAAACAAGTAATAAATTTAAGTATATTTTAAGGACTTATGTTTGAAAGAACATA
>ENA-OQBV01000493-OQBV01000493.1-human-gut-metagenome-genome-assembly--contig:-NODE-493-length-22174-cov-3.519118_pt1 | contig 22174 bp, 24 predicted proteins | sample MGYA00242750_ERZ504559 | MGnify/ENA primary metagenome ERZ504559 (study PRJEB26092, sample SAMD00036230) | human gut metagenome | host: Homo sapiens | study: EMG produced TPA metagenomics assembly of... | reverse complement strand
CAAAGAAGAGCGGAAGACGGGACTCAAACCCGCGACCCTCAGCTTGGAAGGCTAATGCTCTATCGACTGAGCTACTTCCGCAAAGTAGTGGGCAAAGATGGATTCGAACCACCGAAGGCGTAAGCCAGCAGATTTACAGTCTGCCCCATTTGGCCACTCTGGTATTTGCCCTTTTGCGATTGAGAAGAGCTTTTCAACATTGCCTTTCTCAATTGCGTTGCAAAGGTACGATTTTTATTTTAACTTGCAAATAAAATCGATCATTTTTATTGCAGTAATTGCACATTCGTCTCCTTTGTTGCCCAATTTGCCGCCGGCACGGTCTTCTGCCTGCTGCATGGTATTGGTTGTGATCAGACCGTAAATGACTGGTACATCGCCGGTTGCATTCAACTGAGCTATACCTTGGGTCGTTCCGGCACATACGTAATCAAAATGAGGGGTATCTCCGCGTACAACGCATCCGATAGCGATTACTGCATCGACTTTTCCGCTTTTAATCATTTGGGCAGAACCGAAAGTCAGTTCAAAGCTGCCCGGTACGGTTTGTACCAGAATGTTTTCGTCTTTTGCTCCGTGCTTTTTCAGAGTGTCAATGGCTCCTTTCATCAGAGCACCGGTGATGTTGCTGTTCCATTCGGATACAACGATTCCGAAACGCATGCCTGATGCATCGGGAACTGAATTGAAGTCGTAATCAGAAAGATTGTGATAAGCTGTTGCCATGGTGATAATAGTAATTAAATTTTAGAATCTGTGGTTTGATTATAATTACACGGATTAACAGGGAAGGATAAGAATATTCCGTGTTAATCCGTGTAACGGGCCTCTGTTTCTCCGGTTGCGGGAAGTCAGCGGCCTTCAGGCATCGGGCGTTTCTTATTTCAGTGAAGCGCGTTCGATGTATTTGTCAATGTCCATTGCCTGATATGAGTTGGCATATTTGTTCTTGACCTGCTTGTAAGCTTCTACGGCTTCAGCATTCTTGCCTTGCTTTTCAAAGATCTGTCCGGCCTGAATCAGGTAGATTGGGCTTAATGAAAGGCTGTTGGCGCGGTTGGCTGCCTTGATCAGTGTGGCGGCTGCCTTGTCCAGTTGTCCCATCTGTGCGTAGCAGTTACCGATGGTTCCCAGGATAGCCGGAGCAACAAGCTGGTCTTTGCCGTTGAACTTGTCGAGGTATTTCACGGCATCTTCATATTTGCCAAGCTGTGCATAGCAGATACCGCTGTATGCGTTTGCCAGATTTCCGGCTGCTGTTCCGCTGAATTCATCAGCGATTTTAAGGAAACCTGCATATCCCAGGCTGTCACCGTTCAGGGCCAGTTCATAGCTTTCTGCACCGAAATACTGTTCGCCTCTGAACAGGGCTTCAGATGCTTTTGCTTCTTTGGGCTCAGAGATAAAGTGTTTGTATCCCAGATAACCGCAAACTACGATAACCAGTGCCGCAACGGCTCCCAGTAAAACATTTTTGTACTTGATCAGGAATGCTTCTGAAGTGCTGAGAGCTTCATCAACATTCAATGGGTCGTGATGATGTTTTTGTTCAGTCATTTTATATTCTTTTTATTATTTCGTGGGTAATCCTATTTTGGACAGCAAAAGTTAATTTATTTAAATGTATTAATGAAATTTGCGGGCAGGTTTTTTCCCAATCTTGCTTTATTGTTAATTTTGTGCTTCAAATCAAGGATCTTAATTATGTTGGCCTTAAACGCATCTCGATATTAAATTATAAGAATCTGGAGCAAGTGGATCTTGCTTTTTCACGTAAAATGAATTGCATTATCGGACGGAATGGTATGGGAAAAACTAATCTGATGGATGCGGTATATTATCTGTCGTTCTGCAAGAGTGCGACGAATCCCATTGATTCGCAGAATATCTGTCATGACCAGGACTTTTTCGTTGTGCAGGGCTTTTATGAGACGGATGACGGAGATCCGGAGGAGGTCTACTGCGGGCTGAAACGAAGGCAGAAGAAGCAGTTCAAGAGGAATAAAAAGGAATATACGCGTCTGTCGGATCACATTGGTCTGATTCCGCTGGTGATGGTTTCGCCAGCCGACTCGCTGCTGATTGCGGGCGGCAGTGAAGAACGCCGCCGTTTCATGGATGTGGTGATTTCGCAGTTCGACCGTGAATACCTGGACGCGCTGATCCGTTATAACAAGGCTTTGCTGCAGCGAAACACTTTGCTGAAGGCTGAAGTGGAACCCGAGGAGGAGTTGATGGCTGTCTGGGAAGAGGCGATGGCTGCTTCCGGTGAGGTGGTCTATCGCAAGCGCCGGGAGTTTATTGATGAGTTCATTCCGGTGTTCCAGTCTTATTATTCTTATATTTCTCAGGGCCGCGAGCAGGTGAGCCTGGCCTACGAATCGCATGCGGCGGAAGGAAACCTGCTGGAACTGCTGGCTGCCAGCCGTCAGCGGGACCGCATCATGGGATATTCCCTGAAAGGTGTACACAAGGACGACCTGATCATGCAGCTGGGAGACTTTCCCATCAAGCGGGAAGGTTCGCAGGGACAGAACAAAACGTATCTCTTGCTCTGAAGCTGGCGCAGTTTGAATTCCTGAAGCGTACGGGAAGTCATACCACACCGATTGTCCTGCTGGATGATATTTTTCGACAAGCTGGATGCTTCACGCGTGGAGCAGATCGTGAAGCTGGTGGCCGGTGACAGTTTTCGGACAGATTTTTCATTTACGGATACCAACCGGGGATCATCTGGACAAGATCCTGAAGAAAATAGAAGGAGACTACAAGCTGTTCGAAGTGGACAACGGTATGGTTAATGAAAGAGGGGAGGATGCTTATGAAGCGGAATAATACGGAACAGGTGGGAGACGTGATCCGTCAGTTGCTGCGTCAGCAGGGACTGGAAACTCCCTTGAATGAGTATCGGCTGGTGGAGGCCTGGAAAGATGTGGTGGGACCGACCATCACGAAATATACCACGAATCTCTATATCCGTAACCAGACGCTTTATGTACATTTGTCTTCATCGGTTCTTCGTCAGGAGTTGTCGATGGGACGCCAGCTCCTGATTCGTAACCTGAATGCACAAGTCGGTTCGCAGGTAATCGTGAACATTATTTTCTGCTGACTTTTCCTTCTTCGGTCCACACTTCATCCATCACGCGGTCCAGAGGTTCCGACGGAATCTCTTCGCTCAGCTGGAGCCGAAGCAAATGCCGATGTTGTAAGACCGAAGCTGTGGCAGCAGGCGGTCGTAATATCCTTTTCCCCGTCCTAGGCCGGTTGCCGTTGCGGTCGAAGGAAACTCCCGGAACAATGGTTAGTTCAATCTGTTCGGGGGTATCGTACAGTTCGCCGGTAGGTTCTTCGATACCGAAACTTCCCTTTTGCAGATCCTGAGGGCCTGTATATTGGCGCAGTTCCAGTTCGTCGCCTTTGACGACGGGCAGGATGATCTGTTTCTCCCGGCTCCATCGCTCTACGAATTCATGCGTCTGCACTTCATCGGGCAGGGAGTAATAGAGCAGAATGGTATGTGCCTGCCGGAAAGCCGGGTGATTCTCCAGCTTGCTAAGCAAGCTGGAAGACCACTTTCGTAAGTTGCCGGACCGGATACAGCTTTTTCTTTTGGCTGATCGATTTGCGCAGTTGTTTTTTCTTTTCCCTGATCATGTTTTTCTTTCTTTGCGGTGACCGGCTGTTCCGGAGCTACCGGGAATGACTTGCCTTCTTCCAGAACTTCCAGGGCTTTCTGTACAGTCTGGTCGGTCTGGTTCAGATATTCGATATATGATTCCAGCCCGAGCATGTTGTAGATGATGTTTCCATACAGGCTGATTTCGAAGAGTTTCTTCGACTGCTGGATCTGGTTGTTGCGGCGCTTCAGTCCTTTCTTTTCCGCCCAATTGGCAAAAGTGTTCAGCAGGTTCTGGGTTTTCAGATAGCTTTCCAGTTTCTCGGCCGTATCGTATTCCTTGAGGGCACTCCGGTTTCTGTCGGTATAATCGAAGGCGAAACGGATGGTCAGCCCCTGTCGGTCTGCCATGCGGAAATAGCTGGTCATGCCGATGGTGTCCTGCGGAACGAAGATGTCAGGCATGATACCTCCACCTCCGTATACCGGTCGTCCCAGGCTGGTGTAGTAGATTTCTTTTGTGTTCTGCTTGATGCTGTCGGCAGAGAAGAATTCACCGTGTTCGTAGCGGGTCAGCAGATCAAGTTCGTATTCTTCTTCTTTTCCTTTTTCATAAGGTTTCTGAATGCATCGTCCTGAGGGAGTGTAGTAGCGGGCGATGGTAAGGCGGATGGCTGATCCGTCGCTGAACTCGATGGGCTGCTGTACGAGACCCTTGCCGAACGAACGCCGTCCGATGATGGTTCCGCGGTCGTTGTCCTGGATGGCACCGGCAAAAATTTCACTGGCAGAGGCTGATCCTTCGTTGACGAGTACGATCAGCGGCATTTTCTGACTGCTTCCGGTGCCGTTTGAGCTGTAGTCTTCGCGCGGAGATTTTCTTCCCTCGGTGTAGACAATCAGTCGTTTGTTGGGCAGGAACTCGTTGACCATCTGGATGGCAGCGGCCATGTAACCTCCGGTGTTTCCGCGCAGGTCGATGATCAGTCCTTCACAGTTCTGCTGGCTCAGCTGGGCCAGGGCAATCAGCAGTTCGGGGTAAGTGGTTTCTCCGAATTTGTTCACCTTGATGTATCCGAACTTGTCACTGATCATATATGCTGCATCAATGCTCTTGACCGGAATGTCTCCGCGAACGATGGTGAAGTGCAGGATGTCTTTTTCTCCCGGACGGAAGATGCCCAGTTTTACCTTGCTTCCTTTTTCTCCCTTGAGGCGTTTCATGGATTCGCTGTTGGTGACGATCTTACCGACAAAGGCTGAGTCGTCGATCTCTACGATGCGGTCGCCGGCCATCAAGCCTACTTTTTCAGACGGCCCGCCCTGAATGACGCTGTTGATATGAATGGTGTCATCCTGTATGGTGAACTGGACTCCGATTCCGCTGAAGCTGCCCTTCAGGTCGGCTGTTACGGCTTCCAGGTCCTTAGCCGGGATATAGGAAGAGTGGGGGTCGAGTTCCGAAAGGATTTGCGGCATGGCTTCTTCCACCAGGTCTGCAATCTTGACCGTGTCCACATATTGATCGTCAATGATGCGCAGCAGGGCATTCAGCTTGTTGGACGATGTGTTGATGATGCCTAGCTTGTTTCCCGAAAAGTGGTTGGCATAGAATGTTCCGATGGCTATACCGCCTACCAGACAGACGGCCAGCAGGAATGGGATAAAGCGTGTAGTGTTGTTTTTCATGGCTTATTCCTCATCTTTATTAATGTATACGATTTCAATGTTGGCTTTCTTCAGCAGGTTCAGTCCGTCTTCCAGTCTGTATTTCTCGCCATAGACCACTCGCTTGATGCCGGCCTGAATGATCAGTTTGGCACATTCAATGCATGGGGAAGCAGTAACGTACAGGGTTGCACCTTCGCTGCTGTTGTTTGACCGGGCTATTTTGGTGATGGCATTGGCTTCAGCGTGAAGAACGTACGGGATGGTGATTCCGTGTTCGTCCTCGCATACGTTTTCAAATCCGGCCGGAGTCCCGTTGTAACCGTCGGAGATAATCATTTTTGTTTTTGACAATCAATGCGCCTACTTTCCGGCGGTTGCAATAAGAGTTTTCGGCCCAGATCATGGCCATACGCATATAGCGCTTGTCAAGTATTTCCTGTTTGGTTTCGTTGTTTGTTTCCATTTTCAGTGTTGTTTTGAGTGGTTGTCAGGGATGTGCAAATTGGATACAGGTTGTCGCGCCTTCAGGTGCAAGTTGAAGAGTTTTGCTGTCTCCTCTGTAATATTTGACACCGTTGAGGAAACTGATGAATTCTTTATCCTTGCCTTTCAGGTTGTCGGGGGTCTTCATGCTGCTGATGGAAAAAGTCCGTCCTTCTGCGTCTGCTTTCCATTTTCCGGTGAAGGTCCCGTTACTGAGCGTACCTGTAAGGGTTCCGTCTGTATCAAATGTAATAGTATATGCCAGCAGTTCTTCCAGATCTTGTGGCTTGGTGTATTGGGGAGTTCCCTGATTGTTCAGCTTGCCTCCCCAGTCAATGTTGTTATAGTAATTGATCAGTGCCCATTGGCCGCTGACGAATATTTCGTTGACATCGTCCTCGGCGCAGCTGTTCAGCATCATCATCGGCAGGAGGGCGAGAAGATAAATGAGTCGTTTCAGTACTTGCATATATAATAAGGTATAAGTTATTTGATTCCATTTCTTTTCAGCAAGGCATCGATGGTCGGTTCCTGGCCGCGGAAACGTTTGTAAAGTATCATCGGATGTTCTGTTCCTCCTCTCGACAGGATATTGTCACGGAAAGATTGTGCAACATCTGTATTGAAGATTCCTTTTTCCTTGAAGACGGAAAATGCATCGGCATCCAATACTTCTGCCCACTTGTAACTGTAGTAACCGGCTGAATATCCTCCGGACATGATGTGTCCGAACTGGACGGACATACAGGTTTCTTCCAGCTGGGGAGTACCTGGGCACGCGTCCAGGCTGCTTTTTCGTATGCTTTGACATCTCCGTCGAACGGCGTTTCGCGCGTATACCAGGCCATGTCAAGCAGTCCGAAGCTGACTTGTCTCAGGCAGGCATATGCCACATTGAAGTTGCTGGCATCAATAATGCGCTGCAACAGTTCTTCGGGCATGGGTTCTCCTGTCTGGTAATGACGGGCAAATGTATTAAGAAATTCTTTTTCAATGGCGAAGTTTTCCATGATTTGTGACGGAAGTTCCACAAAATCCCAGTAAACATTGGTTCCGCTTGTGCTCTGGAAACGGGTATTGGAAAACATTCCGTGCAGGGCATGTCCGAATTCATGCAGGAAAGTATTGACTTCGGAGAAAGTAAGCAGGGCCGGTTTGTCTTCTGTCGGTTTGGTAAAGTTCATGGTGACAGACACATGAGGCCGGCTGTTGGTTCCGTTTTCCTCGATCCACTGTTCCTTGTAGCTGGTCATCCAGGCTCCGGACCGTTTGCCGGCACGGGGATGAAAATCTGTATAAAGCAGGGCCAGATAGCTTCCGTCCTTGTCGAATACTTCGTAGGCCTGTACATCCGGATGATAAACCGGGATGTCGTGATTTTCCTTGAATGTGATTCCGTACAGGCGTGTTGCCAGGCCGAAAACTCCTTTCTTGACCTGATTCAGTTCGAAGTAGGGGCGAAGAAGTTCTTCGTCCAGGCTGAACTTCTCATTTTTCAGTTTTTCGGCATAGTAGCTGAAGTCCCAGGGCATCAATTGGAAGTCATTTCCTTCCAGACGGTGGGCCAGTGCTTCAATCTCGGACACTTCCTTGTGAGCTGTCGGGGTATAAGCTTCCAGTAGCTGATTCAGCAAGTGGTAAACATGCTCGCTGTTTTCGGCCATGCGTTTGCGGAGAACATAGTCTGCATAAGTCTTGTATCCCAGAAGCTGAGCCAGTTGCATGCGCAGATTGACCAGCTGTTTGACGATTTCCAGATTGTTCAGTTCGTCATCGTGCGTACATTGCGTATTGTAGGCCATGTACAGTTTTTGTCGCAGATCGCGCCGGCTGCTGTACTTCATGAACGGTACATAGCTGGGAGCCTGCAGGGTTATGATCCATCCTTCTTTGCCTTTTTCCCGGGCAGTCTGTGCAGCTGCTTCGATGGCACTTTCCGGAAGACCTTCCAGTTCATGCTTGTCAGTCAGCTGGAGTTCAAACTTATTGGTTTCTTTCAGATGGTTCTGAGAGAACTTCAGGGTAAGGCTGCTCAGTTCCATACTGATTTTCCGGAATGTCTCTTTGTCCTGATCCGACAGATTAGCTCCGTTCCGGATGAAGCCGTCGTAAGTCTTTTCCAGCAGTCTCATTTCTTCTGTTGTCAGATTCAGCGTATTGCGCATTTCATAAACCTGACGGATACGTGCAAAGAGTTTTTCGTTCAGGCTGATGTTATTGCCGTGTTCAGAGAGTTCGGGCATCATCTTTTCGGCGATAGCATCCATTTCATCGCACGTTTCAGCACTGATGAGATTAAAGAAAACCGTTGTAACTTTGTCCAGAAGTTTACCGGCATGTTCCAGTGCAAGGATGGTATTGGCGAATGTCGGTGTTTCCGGATTGTTTATGATTTGTTGGATTTCTTCGTCTTCTTGCCGCATTCCTTCACGCATGGCCGGCTCATAGTCTGAAAGCTGGATGCGGTCGAAGGGAGTGGCATCGTGTAAAGTATGATAGGGTTCTAAAAATGGATTTGACATATGGTGTGATTATTCTTTGGTTAATGAATGAAGAGTAAATGAGTTTTCATATTCCTCGGCTAAAGGTTTCAGCTCCGGAATAATGATTTTCTTTCGGCTGAGTTCGGCCAATCCTTGTTGCTGGAATTCGTTCAGCACTTTAGATACGTTGATGCGCGTGTCATCAATCAGTTCGGCAAGAACTTCCATCTTTATGTAGAGAGTTTTAGGGCCGGCCTGACTGGCACATCTCAGTAACAGGAAATTGATTATTTTATTGCGGGTATTTCCGATGTGTGCATTCCATAATTTATTGTAAATGGTTTGCGCCCGGTTGCTCAGGATGTTGAGATAATTCAGCCGGAATATTTCATAATTATTTAATTGTGCCACCACATAGGATTTGTCAATAATCAACGCGGTGACTTCGGTAAGCGCTTTATAGGAAGCCGTATAGCTGGTATGCATACCGAAGAGCGAATAGGGTTCTATGACGTGTGGTCCCGTAAATGTTTCCTCGATTGTATAGGAATGACGGGAGTCGGCAGATTCGGACTGTACAGAACCGCTCAGGATGAATATCAGTTGTTTACAGGTTGTTCCCTGTTTGACGATGCTGGTGTTGGGTGTATATTTGTGAAAATGCAATTTAACTTTTTCTAGTATGGTAGTGAAATCATTCTTGCATATTCCTTGAAAAAGAGGAAGCTGCAAAAGTTTATCGTACATTGTTTCTTCCATGTCTAATTAACTTTTTAAGTTATATTTTAACAAGCAAAGGTAACCATTTATTCTGTTTTTCAATTCATTCTTTTTATCGGTTTTACCTTTTTTATTGTTTCTTACCGTCTGATAATGTTTAAAAGGAGTGTTGCAGATGAATAAAAAAGTAATATCTTTGCAGAGAGTAAGTAAAAAACGAGGCGTAAATTATGGGAACATTTAATTTTCAGGAGTTCTTGAGTGCCTTTATTGTATTGTTTGCAGTAATTGACATAATAGGTTCAATTCCAATTATTTTGGATTTGAAACAAAAGGGACGTTCGGTGAATGCTGTCAAAGCGACAGGAATAGCGTTTGCTTTGTTGTTAGGTTTTTTTTATGTCGGCGACGGAATGTTGCGTTTGTTTCAGGTAGATATTGCTTCATTTGCGGTTGCAGGTGCATTTGTTATTTTCCTGATGTCGCTGGAAATGATTCTGGATGTGGAAATCTTTAAAAATACCGGTCCGATAAAGGAGGCAACATTAGTCCCGCTGGTATTTCCCTTGCTGGCAGGTGCTGGAGCGTTTACAACGTTATTGTCTCTACGAGCTGAGTATGCACCGCTGAATATCGTGCTGGCATTGATTGTCAATATGGTGTGGGTATATATTGTATTGAGGCTGACTGACCGTATCGAACGCTTGCTGGGGAAAGGTGGTATTTACGTGATTCGTAAGTTCTTCGGTATCATTCTGCTCGCTATTTCTGCCCGGTTGTTTACGGCTAATCTGACTTCTTTGATCGAGCAGTTCCAGGCCATGAAATAAAAGAAAGGATATTGGGAATATCTGAAAACCGAGTTTAAATAAAAAAGGTGTGCGACGTTTACCTTCCGTAATGCGTCGTACACCTTTTTGCTGTTATCGGATTCTCAGAAAGAGAAGGTTATTTCTTGATATACTTTTTCATGCCTTCCGTGAAGAAAGTATTCGTTTTTCCCTGTTCGTCAGAATAGATAAAATAAGCATCCAGTTCTGGGTGGGCTGCACAGATTGCTTTGGCTGAATCCAGTCCCAGGACCATGAAAGAAGTAGCATAAGCATCGGCTGTGGCGCAATCCCGGGCAACAACTGTTGATGACAGAATGTTGTGCTGAACGGGATAACCGCTTCGAGGGTCGATGGTATGTGCGTATTTCTTTCCGTCTTTGTAATAGAAGTTGCGGTAGTTGCCGGAAGTCGCCATACCTACGTTCGTGATTTCCAGAATGGTCTGTAACTCTTGATTGACGGAAAGAGAGTCGTCGATCGGTTTGTTGATGCCGATACGCCAGGTTTCCATTTGGGCATTCTGGCCTTTCATTGACAATTCGCCACCGATATCAATCATATAATTCTTGATACCTTTCCGGTCGAACAGCCGGGCGACACAGTCTACTCCAAAGCCTTTGGCAACCGAACTGCAATCCAGCATGACGCGCGGGTCTTTCTTGGTGATCTTTCCGTTTTCCAGATTGATCTTGTCGATGCCGATGAATTGTTTGAGGCTGTCAATCATGGTTGAATCAGGAAAGGATGAATGCTTGAAACCAAATCCCCAGGCATTCACCAGCGGAGCAACCGTGATATCAAATGCTCCGTGTGTTTCTGCCGAGATTGATTTGGACAACAGGAAGACACGGGTAAACATACTGTCGACTGTGTTGTCCGTGTTGTTGTTGATGTGAGTGATAATTGATTTTTTATTGAACGGAGAAAGGGAGTTGTCCACTTTCTGTAATTCCGCCTCGATTTCTTCTTTCAGATTTTCTTTGTACTGGTAAGTGATTTTATACATGGTTCCGAATACCAGTCCCTGGTCTGTTTGATAAGGAGCCTGTTTCCGAAGGATCAGAACAGTACCTACAATCAGTACCAACAGGAACGGAACCTGCCATTTAAGTTTTTTGTTTGCGGGCATAATTCAGTTGGGTTTTAATGATTTGCTAATAGATGTTCAAACAATATTTTTACACCGATTCCGATCAGTACGAGACCTCCGAAGATTTCAACGCGCAGGTTGAAGCGTTTCCCGAAAAAGACTCCGATCAGACTTCCGGCCAGAGAAATTACGAATGAGGCAATTCCGATAGCTGTCAGCGGATAGAGGAGAGAGGACAATGTGCGGAAGCCGGTGAAGGCAAAAGAGATTCCTACGGCCAGTGCGTCGATACTGGTTGCAACAGCCAGTGTCAGAATGACTTTCATTCGGGTGGGATCGAAACTCCGCTCTTCTTCATCCTTGAAATGTTCACGGATCATACGGATTCCCAGGAAGGCAAGCAAAGCGAAGGCAATCCAGTGATCATACGTTTCGATCAGGTGATTGAAACGGCTCGCCCCCAACCATCCAAGAAAAGGCATGGACTGCCTGAAACAGGCCGAAAAGAAAAGCCATTTTCAGGAAGATCCCCCATCGGATGCGGTGAAGAATGATACCGCTAGTAATAGAAACGGTGAAGCAGTCAATGGCAAGGCTCACTGCCAAAAGCCAGATTTCCAGTATACTCATGATCTAGAAAGGAAGATTATAGATTAGGTGATACATCAGATTGAAGCTGCTTCCGGCATTCTTTCCGAAACCGGGTATGTACCAGGGTTCCGAATTCTCATGGTTCTTGACACTCATGCGCATTTTGTAGCGTACGCTCCATCCCATACAAAAGCTTTTGTAGATTTTGACTTTGATGCCAACCAGTCCCTCCAGCCACGAAGCGTTGCTCTTTTGTCCGTGGTATGAATAGGGAACTTCGATGAGACCTCCGTAATTGGGATCGGTCATGGCCGGTCCGTCCACATCATAACTGAAAGAAGTCATACCATAGCGAAGGCCTACATACAAATATCCCGGCAGATGAGTTTTTTTGTACATGATATTGTAATCCATTCCGATCCGGAAGAAAGGAGCTGAGGTCTTGTAATGCAGATTCGTTCCGTCATTGATCGCATCAGCTTTTCCATAACCGATTTCCAGAACCGGAAGGAACCGGTTTTTCAGGTTGCTCTGGATTTGTATTTCGCTGCTGAGTATGTCGCTTCCCAGCAAATGGCTTGCTAATCCCGCTATTTCCAGACCGACAGCTGTTCCCTGATATAGCGGAGTTTCTTTCTTCTCTTCCTTCTTTACCTTCGTTGGGGCAGGAGTTTGTCCTGTTGCAGGTGCGGAAATCAGAAGAAGACTACTCGCTATCAGCAGCTGTGAAATAAATTCTGAAATTCTCTTTTTCATTATTATCTATGTTCGGGTTAGTAATTGTAAGCGAGTCCAGCTGGTGATGGGTATACGTAACATGCTCTACCTCATGGAACATCATGGTGCCGCAGTCCAGATTGATAAAATAAGGAATATTGCGATGCTCCAGTATAACCGTGTCTGGTCTTCGCCCCTGATATGCAATGACGAAACGGGTCTGACTGTTGTAGCTGAGCGGAAGTTTGAAGCTGCTGGCGTTGCTTTCACTGTTGATCAGTGTGTCGCTGATCAGGGAATCGTGTACAACTCGCTCCTGAATACTTCCGTCGGGTAACGTGTCGTGAACAGTTACGTCCATTTGTATTTGTCCGTATACACTGACTGGATCAGCCAGAGCTACTTCTCTGCCGTACTGGTCAACCAGTGTGAAATGAGCATATGAGAGCGCATTGGGCGGACAGTTTTCCACTTCACAGGCGGGGAAGAATAATCCTGCCCCGAGGAGCAGGAATAATAGGGCCGGTAGCTTTCTCATAGACGGATCAGAGTTCTTTTTCAATTTGGTAATTGTTTCTCTCCGGAGCATTCCGGGCTATCAGTTCACCGATAAATCCTGCCAGGAATAGTTGCGTACCCAGAATCATGGTAGTCAGTGCCAGATAAAAATACGGACTTTCGGTTACCAGACGATACGGATTCCCGTTGTACATGTCATAGAGCTTTGGTGGCTCCCACAACAATGACGGCAATGAATCCCAGTATAAACATGATAGAACCTAAGAAACCGAAGATATGCATTGGCTTGATGCCGAATTTGGACAGGAACCAAAGGGTAAGCAGATCCAGATAACCGTTTACAAAACGGTTCAGTCCGAACTTGGTTTTGCCATATTTGCGTGCCTGATGATGAACAACTTTTTCTCCGATACGGCTGAAGCCTGCATTCTTAGCAAGGTAGGGAATGTAACGGTGCATTTCTCCATACACCTCAATATTCTTGATGACTTCCCGGCGATAGGCTTTCAGTCCGCAGTTGAAGTCGTGCAGATTCTTGATGCCGGACACAGCACGGGCTGTGGCATTGAACAGTTTGGTCGGAATGGTTTTTGACAGAGGGTCGTATCTTTTCTGCTTCCATCCCGAAACCAGATCATATCCGTCTTCTGTAATCATCCGGTAAAGTTCCGGTATTTCATCCGGACTGTCCTGCAAGTCAGCATCCATGGTGATCACAACATCCCCCTGTGCGCGTTTGAAACCGCAGTACAAGGCAGGAGATTTTCCGTAGTTGCGCCGGAATTTGATGCCTTTTACTTTGTCTGACTGTTTGCTCAGTTCTTCAATGACTTGCCAGGAACGGTCCGTACTTCCGTCGTTGACAAAAATGATTTCATAACTGAATCCATGGGCATTCATTACCCGTTCGATCCATGCATGCAGTTCCGGTAAGGATTCTTCTTCATTATAAAGAGGTACAACTATCGATATATCCATAATTTTAAAATTGTTTTTTACGTTTGGTGGCCAGCAGAGCAGTCGGAATCGTGATCAGCCCGCAGTAGAAAAGGTTTTGTGCAACAAGCTGGAACATGATTTGTTTGGGAGACAAGGCTCCTGCCTGGTTAAGTGCTTCAATCATTTGATCAACGGAAGTTTCCATTTCTCCGCTGACTGAATATTTGATATTTTCCAGCTGTTCCAGACAAGTGTTCACGATGAATCCGTTGTCGATGAACCGGAAGTAGATATAATGTGCCATGGCTACAAGGACAATTGCAAACAGATACATCAGGGAGGTAAAAGCAAAAGCCTGCAAGAAATTCAGCTCTCCGCCGCACTCACGCTCTCTATACTTGCGTACATATATATATCCCAGGATCGGTACGAACAAGGTCAGTAAAAGGAATAAAAGCTGCAACAGGGGAATGGTGAATCCCACAGGAAGCAGAATAAACTTGAGTATCCAGAATAGGCCCATCAGCGTGCCGAAGCGCATGGCATGTTGTTGTAATGTCATTGGTTTGTTGCTCGTCATGTCAATCATGATTGGTTTATTATGCAAAAGTACGTTTTTTCGCTTATTGATATCCTATGTAGGGGATAAAAATCATAAAAAAAGAACTTTTTTCGCATTTTTTTGCTGCAACCTATTGCAGGTTTAAAAAAAAATGCCTACCTTTGCACTCGCAATCGAGAAACAACGATAGAAAGTTAAAAACTCGGTGGCAGACATACGGGTAAGTCCCATACGGCCAGCTCCCTTCGAATCCTCCAGGGCTTGATCGCAGCAAAGGTAGTTGGTTGTAGCGGCGCGATATAGTAAGCTTACCCACCCGCCTCTTTAGCTCAGTTGGCCAGAGCACGTGATTTGTAATCTCGGGGTCGTTGGTTCGAATCCGACAAGAGGCTCTACAAAGCGGATATATCTAACGGATGTATCCGCTTTTTCTTTTGTTTCACTGGAATATTTTGTTTTTGAACAATTGTTATCTTTACAATTTTGTTGTAATATTCAATTAAGTTCTTATCTTTGCAACGATTTCATGAATCATTGATGTATGAACTTAAAGACTAACTTACTATTCATTTCCTTATTATTGCTTTCAGTGGTGGCGCAATGCGCTTTTGGCAATTTCCCGTTTGCCTTCTTTGCTTTTCCGCTGGATCTTCTGCTAGCCTTGATATGGATAGGGGGGATGGGGTATGCCTATAAAGAAAAGCGTTCCTCTGTTGCGGTCAGGATATGGCTTTCTCCGCAATGTACTTACTGGACACTGGGATGGTTTCTGGGCGGTTGTCTGGTTATCGGTTTGTTTCCCCAGCTTTCGGTACAGGATGCTGTGAGAAAATCAGGTGTGCTTTCCACTTTGGGATGCTATCATTTCACCTCCTCCTGGATTTTTGTAACGGGACTGTTCGGCTTACTTACCCATCTGGGAATGATTACTCTGAGAAGATTCTTTCTTCCGGGAAGAAGCCAGTGGCGTTTTGTGCTTAATCATGCAGGTTTGTGGCTGGCTCTTTTTGCCGGATTTATTGGAAGCGCTGAAGAACAGACACTGCGTATTCCTGTATTCCGGACATCTTCCAACAATGAAGCTTTTACGGAAGAGGGCAATAAGGTTTATCTGGAGAAATCATTGCAGTTGACAGATTTTGTTGTAGAACATTATCCCAATGGAAGTCCGCGACACTTTTTTGCTGAGATCTCCGTCGATGGAAAGCCGGTTCATCTGGAGGTGAATCATCCTTATGCTGCGAGCTGGTCGGAAGATTATTATCTTACTTCCTATGATGTGAAGTCGCCTGAGCCGCAGTATTGTGTAGTTCAGATTGTGCGTGAACCCCTGAAATATCTCATGTGGCTGGGCATTGTGATGATGCTGTGCGGAGGTTGCCTGCTGTTTCTGACCGGACCTGACAGAGAGAAGACTTCTTTTCCAGAGAAATCCTGTTGATACTCGATTGATAAAAAATTAATGCTTTGTTTGAATGATTACGTGGAATAATTTTGACTGGTTTGCCCTGTTGTCCATTGCTCTGTGGGGGAGTGGTGCAGCGTTTGCATTGTTCTCTAAAGAGCGGAACCGCTGGGCCATTCTGCTGACGTTGATGGGTACTTTGGTTTTTGCGGTGTTTATTGCCGGGTTCTGGATCTACTTGCAGCGTCCTCCCTTACGCACCATGGGTGAAACCCGACTGTGGTATTCTTTTTTTATGGGAATATCCGGTCTGTTGACTTATATCCGCTGGAAGTATCCTTGGATTCTGTCTTTTTCTACTGTGGTAGGAGCGGTGTTTGCACTTATCAATATTCTGAAACCAGAGATTCATGACCAGTCTCTCATGCCTGCCCTGCAGAGTCCGTGGTTTATCCCTCATGTCACGATTTACATGTTTTCCTATTCTGTGCTGGGATGTGCTTTCATTTTGTCGTGTATGGGACTTTTCAAACACCGGTCCAATTACCTGGAAGCAGCCGACAAACTGATTTACACTGGGCTTGCCTTTTTGACGGTGGGTATGCTTACGGGAGCTATCTGGGCGAAGGCGGCCTGGGGACATTACTGGAGCTGGGATCCGAAAGAAACCTGGGCGGCAGTCACCTGGACCGGCTATCTGCTGTATGTACACTTGCGTTTGTTCAGAAAGGCTTCTCCGCGTATGCTTTACTGGATCGTGATCGCATCTTTTCTGGCACTTCAGATGTGCTGGTATGGAGTGAATTATCTTCCGGCAGCCCGGCAGAGTGTACATTCGTATTCCCGTTCATAGTCTTATTTGTTATATATACTGATTGTTTAATTTTTAATTCATTCATTTATGAAAAAAACATCGAAGTTTATTCTTTTCGTACTGGTGGTGGTTGCCTTGCTTTGCGGGGTGTACCGGTTGGCGAATAAAGCTCCTTCCGCCAGCCTGGAAAGTAATGCGCAAATGGCAGAAATCATTGAGAGCAGCGGCTGCATGGCTTGCCATACAGCTAATCCCGAATTGCCTTTTTATGCCGGACTTCCGGTTGCGGGCAAGCTGGTGAAAGAAGATATCCGCCTGGGTTATCGTTCGTTTGACATGGCTCCGATGGTTGAGGCATTGCAGAAAGGCGAGAAAGTCAGTGAGGTTGATCTGGCAAAGGTAGAGAAAGTAATCGCTGACGGTACGATGCCGTTGGCCAAGTATTATCTTGTTCACTGGGGATCTTCGGTCAGTGATACGGAAAAGCAGATGGCTCTTGCATGGGTTAAATCCCAGCGTACTGCTTTTTATCCGAATCCGCTGGCTGATGCACAATGGACTAATGAAGCAATCCGTCCGGTTCAGGACTCTGTAGCGGTAGATATGCGCAAGGTGATCCTGGGTAACCTGCTGTTCCACGACGTGCGTTTGTCGGCAGACAATACCGTGTCTTGTTCTTCCTGCCACGGACTGAATACAGGCGGTGTCGACAATAAGGCCTTTTCAGAAGGTGTCGGCGGACAGCTGGGTGGCGTGAATGCTCCGACCGTGTATAATGCATTGTATAATTTCGTTCAGTTCTGGGACGGACGTGCCGCTACGTTGGCTGATCAGGCGGCCGGACCTCCTTTGAATCCGGTGGAAATGGCTTGCAAGTCATTCGATGAAATCTGCGAAAAGCTGAATGCAGATGCGGCATTCAAGAAAGCTTTTGAAGAAGTATATCCTGACGGAATCAATCAGAATAACATTACCAATGCTATTCAGGAGTTTGAAAGAACCCTGCTGACTCCGAATTCTCGTTTCGATAAATATCTGAAAGGAGACCAGACAGCAATGAATGCAGAAGAAGTGGCCGGATATGATTTGTTCAAGAAATACAATTGTGCCACTTGTCATGTCGGCGAAAATATGGGTGGACAGTCGTATGAACTGATGGGTATCAAGCACGATTATTTTGCCGACCGCGGTACCGAACTGACCATCGAAGATAACGGCCGTTTCAAGGAAACGAAGGATGAAAGAGACCGTCATCGCTTTAAAGTACCCGGTCTGCGCAATGTGGCACTGACAGCTCCTTATTTCCACGATGCAACTCAGGCTACGCTGGAAGATGCGGTCATCGCCATGGCCAAGTATGAAGTGGGAGTGGATTTGACACAGCAGGAAGTAAAGCAGATTGTTTCGTTCCTGCAGACACTGACCGGAGAATATCAGGGCAAGCTGTTGACAAATGCAAATGACTTGCAGAAGTAATTAGGTTTATACCTTACTTATATATAAGGCTGTTTCATATTCATTTTGAATGTTGAGACGGCCTTATTTAATTTATCATAGCATGAAAAATAATTCTCCTTTTATTTGGTTTATAAAATAAACTTATTTATCTTTGCAATACCAGCAAGAGAGAAGCGCGCCTCCTTGCTTTTATTTATCACCTCGTGGTTTATAAAATAAACTTATTTGTTTAATTAAAATCTGATCATGATGGAAACAAAAAACAAAGCAAAACAGCTCTTTCATCGGCTACCTTCCCGTCTGAAGTTTGGAATCATGCAATATGTAGTGATGAATCTTTTTCTGGTTGTGCTGAATTATGCAACCTCTCCACAGTGCTGGTGGGCAGGATGGGTGGCCTTGGGGTGGGGATTAAGTCTGCTGTTAAAGCTCATATCGTGGTATTATATTAGTGATAATGAGGAGGAAAAGTAATAAAATATTTATTAATCTGGTATTCCCCGTTAGGTTTATTGAATCAACTACATTATTTTTGAACAATTAAAACAAGTGAGTTATGGAAGAAAAAAAGATTATCTGAAAAAGAAAGTCTGGAACTGATTTCCCGGATGATTCAGACGACCCGTGAGAATATGCAAGTGGGAAGCGGAAACCAATTCCTTTATTGGGGCTATTTTACGGCAGCTTTGTCGGTGATACTGTTCATGCTCGTTTACTATACCGGTGATTCCCGATGGAGCCTGGGCTGGTTCGGAATGTTTCTGTTTTGGTTCTATATGCGCTGGATGGAGCGTAAGAACGAAAGTGCGGTCATTACCTATGCCGACCGGGCAATCATGCAGGTGTGGCTGGTCATTGGAAGCCTGTTTATCCTGACAGTTCTGGTCATGTTTGCTCTTTCCTTCTATTACGGAGGAGTAGATTTCTCGCTGATGCTTCCACTTTCTTTGCTTTATGCCGGCATTGGAGTTTCCATTACCGGAGTCATAATCCGCAGCCGTCTGGTGACCTGGTCTCCGCTGGTTGCCTTCTGTTTTGCCATCTATATGCTGATGGCCTTCACCATTCATCGGGCTGTGACGATTGACTGGTATCTGTACTTCGGATTATCGTTTGTCGTGATGATGGTTGTTCCCGGACATTATATTAACCGCAAAGCCAAAGAGTCATGCTCAAAGAACTGAATCCACTTCTTCATTCCCAGTTGCGACTGGCAGTCATGTCCATCCTTTTGTCGGTGGATGAGGCCGATTTTGTCTATCTGAAGGAGCAGACGAATGCTACGGCCGGCAATCTCAGCGTGCAGATCGATAAGTTGAGTGAAGCGGGGTACATTCAGGTGAACAAGAGCTTTACCGGAAAGAAGCCGCGAACGACCTGTTGTATTACCGAGGCCGGAAAGGCGGCCATGGAGGAATATGTGGAGGCTCTGAAAAGTTATCTGAACCTGTAACCGGTTTCATCCTGAAAAAAGGCCGCGGCCTTTTTTAAAAACGTTTCGGCGTTTGAAGCAAAATGATTCGTTCTTTTGCTTTAAACGCCGAAGCGTTTTTTGAGGAAGAATTTAAGTCTTGTGATCCCCCTGCCGGATCGTACATTTATTGCAGCTGAATCGTGCGGTCATTGCTGCTCAATCGAGCAGTCGTTGGGGCTCAATCGTGCGGTCGTTGGGGCCGAATTGTGCGGTCGTTGCCGGCAGGCGGTCAAGTGGGCAGTTCAGGCTATGCGGTACCCGAAGCGGATCAGTCCTGCCAGGCCTTTCGAGACATCATTCCGGATCAGGTGCAGAGCCGGCTGGAGATAGCCCCGTTTCAGACAGGGAATTTTCCAGGTGAGTTCGGCTGCCCATTCTTTTTCGTTGACAAAGTCCGCCCGGTTGAGGACGATTCCCCCTTGCGTCTTTCCGCACTGTACGACGATGCCGGCTCCGGCGTACCGGCGGCATCCTGTTGGAGTTCCCGTCCGCAAAGAATATTGCAGGAGGAGGCTGCAGTGTGAACTGAGGCGTTGTTCTGCGTATGCCCAGATGATCCGGGCGCATTCTTTCTCTGCCGTTTCAGTTTCCGGCCTTTGGTTTCCATTCTCATGATGCTCCAGCATCCCGCTGCGTAAAGCAAAGCCCATAAAATAATTGCTGCCATTGTACTCATAGTTAAGAGAAGTCATACCCAGTATTCCGTCTGACTTCGGACAGAAGCGGAATACATTTTCTTTTCCGGTCAGCTGTTTGTAGCCCGTGCCGTTGTAGACGGAGAGTTGAAACTGCCACCGGTTCCATCGTATCTTTCCGTCGAACCCGACGGAAGCAACCGGATAGTTGGCAAGCGGCGTTTCGGCTGACAATGTTGGAAAGATGCCGCACGAACTGTTTGTGAACAGGGAGGTGCAAGGCGAGGTGAAATAGTCCTCATTCACATTCCGTATGCCGAAAAAAGACGGAGTATTTTTCTGTTTCTCTGCCGATGCCGAGCATACTCAGGGCAAAAAGGCAGGTTTTCTTCTTCAATGTTTGAGAAAGTCTGCAGGTCATGCATGAAGGCTTCTTCCCGTGTCTGGGCGATGCTGACGGAAGCCGCATTTAGCTGCATGCCGAGAAAAGTGGGAGAGGAATAACTGAGGTGAAGCAGATTCACCCAGTTCACTCCCTGGCGGAAATCGGTTTGCCATTCGGTAGTGTATTCGGCTCCGAAATTTCCTGCCATGAGATTGTGGCAGCTTCCCGCTGCCACAACTCCTGTCAGAATCCATTTTGTGAGTTTCATTTACAGCCATTTTACAAATCTGCGGATATACCAGTTTTTGATCACTTGGGTCAGTACGCAATAGCAGGTAAGGATTCCTGCCAGCCACGGGAAGTAACTCAGCGGAAGAGCGGTCAGTCCGATGGAGTTGCCCAGGCGGGTGAAGGGCAGGAGGATACCTGTGGCCATGATCAGGACGGTCAGTCCGGTGACCTGCCAGGAAGCTCTGCTCTGGATGAAAGGAATCTTCTGCGTGCGGATCATGTGTACGATCAGCGTCTGCGAGAGAAGGCCTTCGATGAACCAGCCGGACTGGAAAAGTGCCTGATGTTCCGGTGAGTTGCATCCGAATACTTTCCACATGACGAGATAAGTCAGGATGTCGAATACCGAACTGATCGGACCGATGAAGATCATGAACCGGCTCAGATCCGAGGCATCCCATTTTCGCGGCGTCCGCAGATAATCAGCATCCATGCGGTCGAAAGGAATCGTGGTCTGCGAAAAGTCGTAGAGCAGATTCTGGATCAGCAGATGGATGGGCATCATCGGCAGGAAAGGCAGGAATGCACTGGCAGCCATCACACTGAACATGTTGCCGAAGTTTGAACTGGCTGTCATTTTGATGTACTTGGTGATGTTGCCGAACGTCTTGCGTCCTTCGAGCACTCCGTCTTCAAGCACCATCAGATCCTTTTCAAGCAGGATGATGTCTGCACTTTCCTTGGCAATGTCTACTGCCGAATCGACTGAAATACCGATGTCGGACTGGCGGAGTGCAGCTGCATCATTGATACCGTCGCCCAGGAATCCTACCGTGTTCTGCTGTTCCTGCAACAGGATGATGATCTCTGTTTTCTGATGCGGAGTGAGCTTGGAGAAAACGGTTGTCCGTTTCACGGCTTCCTGTTTGTCGGCCTGATCCATGGCTTCCAGTTCCGGACCGGTCAGTGCGTACGTCGTGTCGATTCCTACCTGACGTGCGATGGTCCGTACAACGGCGTCGTTGTCTCCGGAAAGCACCTTGACCTCTACGCCGTGTTCATGCAACTGCTTTACGGCTTGTGCTGCCGACTGTTTGGGGGGATCGAGAAAAGCCAGGAACCCGATCAGTACCATGTCGTGTTCGTCTTCGATGGCAAAACTGTGTTCCTTGTCGGGATAACTTCTCTGAGCTACGGCCAGCACCCGCATACCCTGAAGATTCATCTGGCGGCCCGTCTCGATGGATTTTTCCTTGAGTTCGGGAGTCATGGGGCGAACTTCTCCGTCATATTCGGCATAAGCACAGATTTCCAGCATTTCTTCCAGAGCTCCTTTGGTAATGATCTGCCGCTTTCCCTGCTTGTCTTCCACTACGACCGACATTCTCCGGCGGGTGAAATCGAAAGGAATTTCGTCAATCTTGCGGTAATCATCCTTCAGATATTCCAGCTCCAGTTCTTTGACGTGCGAAAGGATGGCCTTGTCCATCAGGTTTTTCAGTCCTGTCTGGAAGAAACTGTTGAAGTAAGCATGGCGCAGGATAA
>ENA-OQBV01000489-OQBV01000489.1-human-gut-metagenome-genome-assembly--contig:-NODE-489-length-22262-cov-2.470703_pt1 | contig 22262 bp, 30 predicted proteins | sample MGYA00242750_ERZ504559 | MGnify/ENA primary metagenome ERZ504559 (study PRJEB26092, sample SAMD00036230) | human gut metagenome | host: Homo sapiens | study: EMG produced TPA metagenomics assembly of... | reverse complement strand
AATCAGCAAGTAAATCTTCAATTTTCTTTCTGCATTTATTTGCTTTATGTAATTTTGCTAGTTCTGTCAGATCTCTTTTTGAAAATGACCAGTCTAGTGGTCCTGATAACTCAGATCCTCTTTTCACAGATTTTAATGCAGCTAAGAAATCATTTCTGATTTCAACATTTCTTTCCAATTTATCGAAATTCAGATAATCTTGCAGAATTTTATCTCCATATGGATTTGCTTTAATCGTAGAAATGATTTCATCTTTACTTTCAGGAAAACTTACCATAATTTCTGAAATGTCAGTCTGCAACCACATGGAAGCCTGGAATAATTCAGGCTCCGCATTTATTTCAAGCTCTGGAAAATATTTTTTGCAAAGATAAAGATCCAAATCTTTCATATTCTGCAAAATTTCTTGCTTAACTTTACGCTCATGCTCTCTGCATTCAATTTCGCTTTCAAATGTTATCTCATCATCTGCGATATAAATCATCTTTGTTCTCATGATACAAAATCCTTTCTATTTTTCTTTTTCAGCCATTTCACCCATTTTAATTCCGTAAGATCGAACTGATACAATTCACTAGGTCGTTCTGTTTCATCGTCTATGTCAAGAAAATCAATGCACAGCAAGCAATCTGCAAAATTGCCTTGTTGTTTTGGCACGTCAAACGCAAATCTGATGCCATACAATTGATCAACATATCCTGATTCCTGGATCAAATCTTCTGCTTTTTTAAAAAAATATGAAAAATTCGAATCTGTGACTTTCTTAAATGGTTTTATTTGCGCATTGTTACATTTCAGATCTTCCTTTAATTTATAATTGAAAAGTTTCTCATTGTTTTTATCATAAATTGATAATGTGCTAAGATGATATTTAATTACAAGGTGTCTTGCGAGACTCAGAATATCACTACTCATGACTGCTCCATCTTGAACAACCAGTTTTGTTTCATTTTCTGTAATTTTTAATTCCCAATTTTTGATCATATTTTTTCTCCTTTTCAACTAGGCAGATACAACCTGCCAGACATGCACATCTTCTCCATTGAGATATAGAATCGCATCTTCGTAATCACAATGTGACTGTTCCTGCCATTCTGGATCAATATCTTGTGAACACATCTTTTCGAACTCCTTATAAAGAGTACGACTAGCTTCTTCTTTGGTGTTATATTTTCCAACAACATCTATGGAATATCCATCGGTATGGATTAATAATGCTCTCATTATTTTTTCTCCCTTCCTGACAAACTCACATATTTCTTATAAAATGTTATCAATTGTAAAATCTGTTGTATTAATTTGAATCATAATTTTTCTCCTTTTCTACCATGGAAGTAATTCTTTGTTTGCTTTTTCGATTAGATCGATATATCGTATTGGATATCGATCTGTGAAATAGCCTTTTGCTTCAAGTAAATGTGCTACAATACGGTGCTCCATATCAACTTTAAATTCTTCAATCGTTACATCTGTAAACGAATCCTCAATATGTAATGAATGAGTACTACAGAAGTCATATGGATAATCTGGTTGATCTTTAAGACGATCACTATATCCATATCCTGTGTCAACGTTACCTACATATAGATCAAAATGAAGGAATGTATCAAAATCAATAATGTCGAAGCATAATAAACCACATCGAACGTTTCCAATCCATCCCCCATCGTAATTACTTTCTTTATAGGTCCGCTGTTTTTCTTTGAAGTTTTCAAATTCGTTTTCGTTTAAATCCCATACAAAATCGAACATAATTTTTCTCCTTTATTTTTTGACTAATTAAATTGTTTTAAATCAGAAACGGTTTCTCTGATCATTTCCTGAGCATAAGGATCCCTTTTTGCTTTTTCATCAAGATATTCAACTTCATATGTTGCAAGATCAATCTTAGCAATTACAGATCCTTCCTCATTAGGATTTTCTGTTTTCCAAGCATCAATGTAGACCTTATGATCTTCTTCATCAACAAAATTGTTTCTAATTTCTCTGTATTTTGATATCTGTTTCATATTTTTCTCCTTATTCATTTTTAACAAAATCAATATTTTCTTTTAAACACAAAGGGTTAGAATTCGCATAGTCTGTGATTCCCCAGCTATTAAGATATTCGCCATCTTTATCAATAAACAATGCGATATCTGAGACAATCGCTTCTTCATCAGGAAGTTTTGTCTCATCATTAAGAATGGAAGATTCTGCTAACAGAATCTCCCTTGTTTCTTCACAATATTTGATAAAAGATATTACTTTCTCTTTTCCCTTTTTGGTTAATTGGTATTCCATAGTTAGTCTCCTTATAAAAGTTCACGTACTTGTGCGACCAGATCAAAATATTCCGTTCCATAAATCTTTGCATCATTTCCGTCATCATGACGATGTCCCTCTTCAGTCGGATCATTGCATGGAATTTCGATATTTTTTTTCATCTAAAAGATTTTCAAAAACATCAACGATATCTTCTGCAAGATGTTCTTTATTGATCGCGTCATCGATAATTGACTGTTTCTCACATTTGATGAAATCAGCCTCATAGATCAAAGTAAGTTCTTCTCGGAAATGATCTGTAATAAGAACAGAATACGTGTGTTTTCTTAAATTTGAAGCATGAAAGTAATTGATAGATAACAAAACATCATTTATACTGAGTTTTGCTGCATTATCGACCAGATCATCAGTGTCAATTCCTTCATTGATTATTTTTTTACGTTTTTCAATGCAAGACTGAATGAAGTGTTCAACTTTTTTTCTCCATTTTTTGTAAATATATAATTCATAACTTTTTCTCCTTTTACTACCACTGCTGATCTTTATCGAAAACCATAATGTCATCATCTGTTAAATCTGTCTCTTCGCAGATTTCGGATAATCTAACATTCATTGCGTCTTCTCCAATAATTTCTTCCCAAACCTGTTCTTTTCCAAGAATGTAACATAAAATAAATCTCATAATTTTTCTCCTTTGCTATTCCACAATATTTCCATCATAATCAACTTTTGAATTTTCCATACCAGAATATTGCAGTATCCATTCCAGTATTTAGTGAATTACTCCTCCCATGCGGTACTGTAGTTCTTATGGAAGGGACTTCTGACAGTCGTAACAATTACTCATCTCTGACCAGAAGATTCTGGCTGTTCGTACCGATCAGGGCATATTCACTCATGCCGCTATCCCTTTGACGGGAATACTTTTGGGATTCAGTTCATAGACATTCTCGTTTCCTTTGACACTCTTTAAGAAATTCGCCAATTTTTTCTTTCCCTTTTTCAGTTAATTTATACTTCATAATTTTTCTCCTTATCTTCTATAAAATCTGTTCCATATTTCAGTTCCAAAGAGACATATATACTATGCTTCTTAGAAAGGCACCAATCGCTCATGTAGTACTTGTCTCCAACACACCAAACGTCTTCAAGAAATCTTTCTCCAGAATTGATTTCATCTAGAATTGTTTCTCTTGTTGGTAATTCTACATGATCACAATCAGTATAATATTCTGAAATCTTCTTATATCTTTTACGGCATTCCTCAACAAATTCAGAGACATTTTTTTCGCCTTCTTTTGTCAGTTGATACATATTTTCTCCCTTCATCATAAGAAACTATAAGCTTTCACAAAATGTTTTTTATACAGTAACTTAATCTGTATGCTGTGTTCTGTTGTTACATTCCAATCGGAAACATATTTTGGATTTTCTCTGACAATGACTGTCTGATCGATATCTTTCAAAATAGCTTCTTTTGTTGGAAGTTTTACAGCATCTGATTCAGCATTTAACAGTTCTTTCTGTCTGATCTGACATTCATTTATAAATTCCTGTACAACTTTTTCTCCTTCTTCTGTAAATTCAAAATCATCATTGTATTCAGATTCAAAATCTACATCTTCAAAATCTTCAAAATTAATTTCTTCAAAATTCATATTTAGTTCTCCTTTGCTCTAATCGTCATTATTTGTTTACATACTAAGTATGAGAGATGAGAAAAAAGATAAAAAAAGGAGAGTCGAATGGACTCTCTTAAAGATTTTTTGTATTGTGAAGCCTCACACGACTAAAGTCGCGTGCTTCCCCTTAAGTATGTATATACATACGTAGTCTCTTTAGAAGACGGGAACTCCATTTCTACAGATACAGCCAAAACTCAGAATTCTTATGACACGAAGGACATAAGCTCCGCATTCAGGCTAATTAACGTAGACCATGTGCAGGTGCTTCTCTTACTGCATGGAGGAACTTTTGCCTCCATGAGCAACCTCTCCTTCTCAGGCAAGGATTTTAAGATCTCCCGGATAAAATACCGGGCTCCGATGTTATAAGATGCGGAAAGATCGCAGTTGTAGACTTTTCCGTTCTGGAACTGGCAGACACTGTAAGATGAAGATCCTGCCTGTTTTCCGCGCAGGACCCGTCCACTTCCATCATAAGCCAGCCTGGAAGTATTCCAGGCGCAGATCCGGGCAATATGCATTCCCAGACGATGCGCTTTATCCGTTACGATCCTCTGGACTTCCTGACTCTTGTAAAGGACTGCGATATGCATGATAAACTTTGCAGTTTTGACAGAGATTTCATGATTGATCCCGTTCACTTTTGCCCATAACCTCGGCATCTTGCGGTTTCCATGCTGTTGTGCTTTCTTGATCCGGTTGATGCTGTGCGTCAGACAGTCTTGTTCCTTTGGAAGTTTTAAGAAATGTCTTCCAAGGATAGTGCCGTCACTACACATCACGCTGATCGTTGCAGCAGAGTTGATCCCAAGATCGACCGCACAGATGATCCGGTCCGCAACGTCTGTATCACATAATTCGATGTATTCTTTCATAGGAAAATCCAGGAACCATTCATCTCCACGCTTCTGCAGGATCGGAGAACAATGTTTCCTTGCCTTGCATCTGCGTTCGATATAATCCATGTCAGATCTTCGGAGCTTGATCGTCAGCCAGTCCCAGGTGTTGCGGATATAGACTTTGATCCTTGCTTCATATTTTCCAGTCTGCTGATACATATTCCCACGATACATACATGGATAAGAGTACCCAGCTTTTGGAAAGGAAGGTTTTCTTCCACGGATCTTTGGATCTTCTCCTTCCCAGTTTTTCAGATTACTTTTATAAGAAGAGACCTTCCCGATCGCATCACTGATCGCACTCCTGCGAAGATAGCTTGGAAGTTTATAGAACTTCCGATCAAATGACTCATATGGCACTTCTGGGTTTTGCTTTGTCCTGTGACATAATCTCTCAACATAAATGACCGGAGAACATAAATAGTCTTCCTTGCGGATGTCTTCCCATTTCTGAAGACAAACTTGGATCATAAAATCGACAGCTTCCCGATACACAGATACTGTTTTTTTAAAGATATGATTGTAATTTTTAATTTTAGCACTGTATGTTGAAAATATCCGCATATCGAACAGCTCCTTTCTTATTTTTCTTCTTTCCTTAAATATGAGATTTTTGAAAAAATATATCTTTCATATATAAAAATCTTCTTCTTTAAAAGGAAACGTTACCTAACTCATGACTAAAGTCACGAGAGTGCGGTAACTGCTCTTCAAAAATCTCATATTTAAAACAGAAAGGAGTTTTGAACATGAATCAATTTTATTTAAAAATCAAGAAGATACAAACATTAAAAGAACTGGAAAAAGAATCAGAGGTACAAAAAAGAGAACACGCTGATCTACACACAGATGAAGTTCTTGCTGGAATCATTGATGATGCTTTGAAAGAAATTAACTGGATTGCGGCAAAAAACAGTGATTATGACTATATCCCATGGGCAGAAAACAGGAATTATCCTCAGTTATGGAAAGATAATTATTATCAACCGTTTCATGAAGGGGATTTTGCTGTACTTTTGGAAATCCCGCTGGATGATATGACTAATATTCCTTATATACAACAGATTGATCTCATCCTTGATTTTTTCGAAAAACATTCTATGAAGACAATATTTTATCTTTGATGGTCCACAATTCAGAACCACATACGCATTGTCATATTTTACTACATATTCCAGAGAAGATCATCCCAGCATTAAAGCAAGATGACGCATGGTTTGAAATACGCAAACGCCTAAACAACCATTTGAAAAAGCATGATATTACCTACCAAGATGATCATTCTGAAGACAAAGATCCTAAAAATCTTCCATTTTTAAATCGAATCGATTATTACATTCCAAAAAAAGATCAAGGATTTGATCGTCAGGATCAAATAGAATTGGTCTATGATGCGAAATCAGTAAAAGCAATGTTAAATCCTGATATGAAGATTGAAAAGCAGGAAGCAATTTTGGATAAAGTTCTAGAATACTTTACAAAAATTGAAAAACGAATGGTCCGAAAAGCTAGAAAGGGAGATATAAAAAGGGAAGAATTTTTCGACCATGTCACAGAATTTTTAAGTAAAAAGTTTGATTTAAATGAAAAGGAAATGGAGATCATGTTATACCGTGTAGACGAATCTATCTTTGGATATTACGTATTGGAAGATTTGATCAACGATGATTCTATTAGTGACATAAAAGTAATTTCTCCTAATCTGATCAGAATCAAACGATATGGAAAACGTTTATCTTCTAATTTGCATTTTCGAGATATTTATGATTATGAACGTTTCTGTGATGGAGTAGCCATACGTAACAATTCTGATCTTTCTCCGATGAATTCCGTGCAGAACTTCACAGATACAACAACAAATAAGAATAACATTCTTCGTTTCAATATTTGTACGAATTATGTAAACTCTGTTCCTTATCCATACATTCATATCCGTAAAATTTCTCGCATAAAGAAAGATATTGAAGATCTTTATAATGCAGGAATGATCGAAGATTTAAAGATTGCAGCTTATTTATTAGAAAAAGTAAAAACAGCATCTGGGATCTTATTTACTGGAAAAGGCGGATCCGGAAAGACAACATTAATGAACACTTTATTGGAATATATTCCATACAGCAAATCTGGATTGATCATACAGGAAAATGAGGAATTGTTTACTTATAAACACCCAGATTTAATGTTTCAGCATACAGTGATTCCAAGAACTTACAATGAACCGCCAATTGGATTAGCAGATCTTGCAAGGAATGGTTTATTAACTGACTTAGATTATTTTATCATTGGAGAGATCAAAGGGGCTGAAGCCCTGCCTTTCTTAAATGCAGCTTATACAGGACATCAATGTTGGGCATCTGTTCATGGTGCATCTTCTACTCAGGCATTAAATAAATTAGCCGATTATGTAAAATATGCTTCTGATTATTCCAGAGAGGATGCGTTAAAGATGTTGATGAGCATGGATGTCATCATCTATATGAAAGATTACAAAATCTATGAAATTTCTGAAATATCCGGTTGGGATTATGAGAAAAAGGAGATCAAATACAAGACGATTTACAAAAAAGAAATCGTGCTTCCGAAAAAGAACAAAGAGACCCGATAATTTTCGGATCTCTTCTTTTTTTAATTGACGAAAGCTTCTACATAATTTCGCATATTACATTCAATTTTTTCTTTCGTCTGACGGGCAATTTCTTTTTCTTCCAGATCAGGAGAAACTGTTTCCAGTGATTCTAAAACAGCCATATAACCTTCACACATAAGATCATCCTTATGTTTTTCACTATATTCAGGATATTTCTCTTTTAGAATTTTTTCAATATCATCCTGCATGGTCTCCAAGGTATCTTTTTTAATCTTCTCTTTCTGATAACCATCTTCTGTCTGATGAAACTGTTCGATCATTTGTTTCATATCATTCATATGTTACTTCCTTTCTCTATGCGTCATTGAATACTACATTATAAATATGAATGTTTTCAGAAAAGATAATTTTTCACATATAAAAAAACAGAGAAGAAAAATCTTCCCTGCTTTGATTTTTGGAGTATTGAATTGTTATGTTCAGATTAGAGATATTTTTTGAACTCTTCCTCTGACATATTAGCCATTTCTGCAGCTTTAAATGTTGAAAGTGTACCATCACCAACAAGTTCGATTAAAGTCTCTAGTCTTCCTTCTTTGCGACCTTCTTTGCGACCTTCTAATCTGCCCTCATTTTTTCCTTCTTCTTTGACTTCATCCAAGATCTCACACATCTCATTAACTCCTTCCTTATTCTCCTTAAAAAAACTAACTCGTTCAGCCAAAACATCATAGTTCATTTCTTTGCTTTGTTTACACCAAAAGTCTTGCATTAACTTTCCAAGCTTCGTTTCATCTTGAATTGATGAATTCACATATATGATATGCGATTTATCATTAAAATTTTCTCCCGTTTCTTTGATCATGCGATCGATGTGGTAAATCGGCAATCCTTTGCCAAGAATATCATTTTTTGTGATGAAGATTACATACGTTTCTCGCAGTTGGTCATAATCATCTCCAGCTTCAGTGATATTTGCATCCAAAAGACTACTGTTATATCTTGCTCTCTTAGGATCTGCTCCATCATTTTTGTTCTGAAATTCAACATTATGTATGGCCCCTTTACTGTCATGTGCTAGAATATCCATACGAATGGAACGCCCTTGCAGATTTTTGATATCCTGCTGACAGTTCACATGATCTACAATCAGGTCATCTCGATCAAGAATGATCCTGAGTACGAGTTCTGTACATTTCTTATCTTCAAACACTTTGCTCATAAAAGTGTCATGCATAAGACAGAACTCTTGGATTTGAGACTGATATTTGCGATTTCGTTCTTCAAAATCTTGTTCCATATTTCTTCCTTTCTTTGATTATATCCCTTTTTGAGATAAAGCACAATCAGGAAAAAAATATGGAATTTAAATACTCCTGTTCTCCTTTCTCCTGATCGTCATTTCTTGTTACATTACAAATATGACGGATGAGGAGAATGATAAATTTCTACTTGGAAAATTAATACTCATTTTAAATATGCAAGATTCCCCAGAAAATATCTTACAGTTATCTACCATCCTATCACTCATACTTAAGATATAACAAGTGATGAATGGAGAAAACCTTATATGTGATTTTCAAAATCATAAAAATCTTTCATATTAAATATGTAAGATTTCCGAATATCCTCTGTCAAAAGAGAATATCCGGATGCTTGTTTTTAAGTTATTTTACGGTCATTTTATGGCCAAAGTTTATTTTTTGTTATCTTCATGAATCTCATGTAGATAATCCTCTTTATTTTTTAGAGCCAATGTTTCGCGCACATTGGCTCTTTTTTTATCTTTAGATCAGGTTTTTGTGTTTTATGTTTGAAGCTTTCTTTTATTTTTGTCTTAATTTTTCTTATGACTGCAACAACTTTTCTATCGAAAATATCTAATATCTTCTCAGCGTAATGAGTTACAACAATCGTTATGATGACTACTATATCGATTCTCATCTCGGACACCTCCAATTCACTGGCAGCATCCGGTCTTACCTCTTCAAAGATAAATATGAACGAATTTTTCCGAAAAGTTTTTCATAATATAAGATTTATTTGTTGTGTAAGTATATATTTAGACAAAAAAAAGAAGAACAGCTTATTGATCTGCTCTCCCTTTGCACTCTATTTCTTTTTTCGTTCTTTTTCAAAAGCTCTACCATTCCAACCATTAAGAGGACACCAATTCCTGCAACTACGAGATAATGCCATAACGGACGTTTTACAATAACATAGAATTCTGTACTTTTGTGTCCAGGGTCCTGTGATTGGATCGTTACTTTTGTTTTTCCATATCTTTTTGCGATCACGCTATCTCCATTTGTCTCAACTTTCTCTTTATCCCCTGATTTTAAAGTGATCGCCTTTTTTGTTGCATTCACAGGAGATATCGTATAATAAACATGGAATCTTTCTCCTTTTTTTAAATAAATATTCTTTTTCACAGTGATATTTTCTACCATTTGTTCAATGTAAATAGTAACTTTTTTTGATAATTTTGTCCCATCGGTAGATCTTACAGTCATTTCTGTCTGTCCGATCTTCTTTGGAACAATCGTTCCATCTGACTTTACACTTGCATAATCATTCTTCTTCATTTCATACACAAGTTCTTTGTTTGATGTTGTTACAGGATCAGTATCATAACGGAATTTTTGAGAATATCCCATATAATAAGACTGCCACTTATTTGGAACAATTTCTTTCATTTTTGTGATTACCGTTACATTTGTAACGCTGTAAATATCTGCAGCATTTTTTGATTCGACAATGATCTGAGTTGATCCGTTTTTCTTTGGATATATCATTCCATTTTTATCTACGGTCGCGATCTCTGGATCAGCTGAGGAAAACTTGATCTTATTATCTGTAAACCCTAAAGGGAATACCTGATAATTTACTTTTTCTGGCTTTCCCATGATCAATGTTTTTTCGCCCTCAGATTTGATCTTTTTGATCTTCTGATAAACTCTGAATTTATGCACAACACTTGTGCCATTGTAAGCTTTTGCAGTAATATTTACATATCCTGGTCCAACAGCCTTTACTTTTCCGTTTTGATCTATGGTTGCTACATTTGAATCAGATGTTGTATAAGTGACTTCCTGAATCGTTGCATTTTTTGGAGAAATCTCAACTTCCATTTTTACAGATTTTCCAAGTAAAATTTCGGTTTCTTTTGTTTTATCAACTAGCTGTGTGACTGGATTGACACATTCCATAGGAAATTCAGAGAATTGTCCTTCAATTTCAACACGAATCTTGAATTTTCCTTTTTTCTTTCCATAAACAATTCCGTTTTGATCCACCGTTGCTATTTTTGTATTGCTTGATGAATATTTTGCATTTGAATATTTTGCATTTTTAGGAGTCACTTCAATATCCAGTGGAGTGCTTCCACCGATGTCCACATAATTTTGCTCCACCAATTATAAAATATTTCATAGTTTCGCCCGGATAATTATCATAGAAGAAATTAACTAAAGAATCTGTTGTTTTGATACCATATTTCTGATTCACTTTTGTGATCATCTGCTTCATTGTTTTGTAATCGCCACTCTTTATGTGATAGAAATCAGTTAAAAACTTCTGCACTCTTTTCCTCTGTGTTAAGTTTCTGTAATAAGAATAGATATTATCTGCCAGATCATCATCTGAAATAAAAAATTCATCAATCGCAGCATAAAATTCTGGATTTCCCGGATATGATACATGTTTTTTGTAGTCATTTCTTGATGAATTACAAATAACACCTTTGACTAGCTGATATACATTTACATTTCCTGCATTTGTTCTTATGATTTCTGCATATTGCAAATCGGATAATGATTGGTCTTTTTCATTGCAATAATCAACAAATTCATCATCTCTGTCTTTCAGATAATTCAAAATATGTTGGTTCTTATCTCCACCATACCCATTTGCGTATGTTTCTAACTTCTTAAGTTTTCTCGTATATTCTGTGACTGATACTTGATTCGTTTCAGCTCTGATTTTATCAGGAACCATCACACTTTGTGTAATACACAGAATACTTAGTAACACAATAAATATTTTCTTCATGATTTTCTCCTTTTCTATATATTCTCAATACAAATATGAGAGAAATCGAGAAAAAATATTTTCACATATAAAAAACAGGACGTTTTTGCCCAGCATTGAATTAATTGTTATTATGAGTTGCATGATATTGTTCTTCTAATTCTTTAATATTAAGATCGATCAGACCATGAGAACTCATTTCTTGTCCACATTCTTTACAAATTGCAACTTTTTGCATATGATTTCTCCTTCTTATTCACTACTTATTCCTTCAAATTCAGACAATTATTGTTGATATTCAGTTATACATCCACAGCAGTTGTGATGTCCGTAATTCAATACATTTCATTGCTTCTTTCTGCAGTTCTATTAATATTCAAAAAAACTGCAACAATCTTAACAGGGCCGGAAACAGTTTTCCAATACATTTATTTGTTATTATTTTTCGATTATTCATTTTCATCATCAAAAGCATTTTTTACGATTCTTTCAACCTCTTGTTTTTGTTTCTCATTCAATTCTGATATAAATTTTGCGTTTTCCATTGATTCTTTGTATATGAGTTTTCCTTCAGATGAAATATTTAAAAATTCAATTTGTTCTATTGCTTGAAATCCATATTGAGTTGCCAAAAGAACAAAACTACGATTAAAAAACGGAAAAGAGTATTGATCAATTCCTTCAAAATCAACAGATATTTTTTCTTTCTTATATAATGTGGAATCTAATTTTATTTTAAGCTTGGTTCCATTTGTTTTTGATGCTGCATTATTTGCAAATGATTTTAATTTTATAATCATGATGGAGTTCCTTTACTAATCCATGTTTACAATTTCATCTATTGCTACATTTAATGCTTTCGCAATCTGTTTTACTGTTTGAATCCTTGGATTTTCTACTTTTCCATTTAAGATCTTTCCAAGAAGAGAATCTGAGATTCCAGTCTCTTTGGAGAGCCGATAAATACTCATATTTTTTTCTTCCATAAGATCTTTTATTTTTCTTGTATTCATTACAAACACCTTCTTTCTTCTTGTGTAGCGGCATAAATGACGTTATAATATATTTGGGATGTATAAATATCAATTAAAGAGGAGGACTATTATGGCAACAAAAGCATCAATAAATTATATAAATGGAACAGTTATTTCTGCAAAAGATGTAACCATAGCTCAGAAAAATTGTAAATTTTATTGTGCAACGCCTAACTGCAAAGTTAAGATGAATTTAGTAGATTCAGGAAATGTAAAAGCTGCATTTTTTCGAAGCGAAAATCACGCTCATCACATAAGTTCGAAATGTACAAAATCATCTATCACTTTTAATGAATCAAAATATGATGAGACTCGTTTTAATTTGAATCACGCATTTGTCACCATATTAGGATTAAAAGGGAAACAAGCGCAATACAGAAGAAATGCAGGGACTGCAGGGACAAATCATTCAGTTGTTGGAGGAAATAAACATCTTCCGATCAGTAGGCTGCCTTCATTATACAAAATGTGTATAAGTAAAGGAAAATCTCATTTTATAACGGATATTCAATCAATAAAATTTTAGTCGATGATGAGAATTATGAGTATTATCGTTATAACAATAACCTCTCAGGTTTTAAATTAGTAGAAACGTCTTATTTCCACATTCATTATGATGAAAGCAAAAACAGTTATGAAATGATCATGAATTATCCATCTGATAATATTGGAAAAAATAGTTGGATAAAGCTTATCTTTACTGACAAAAGTTGTATTCGATTACTATAAAAATTTAAGATACAACTCATGTGGAACCAATTATCATAGCAGGTAAATGGGATAAAACAGATAAAATGATAAATGCTTTAGTTTTGTAAAATTACAAGATCATCTCAAATATACATTGTAAAGAAAATTAAATAATTATATAAGTAACGGATAATATTCTTATTCGTTACTTTCTTTTACATTCATCTTTCCCAGCTTAATTTAATGCCTGAATACTTTTAATGTCCGTTTAATCAGACTACGAATCTGCCTCTCTTTTGAATATTCATTTCCAAACAAAGCATCAAACGAAACATGATATGTTCTTTCCTCCACTTGTTTTTCTTGAATATCTTTCCTTATTTTCACATTTTCCAATATATCGTAAGACATAATTGCAGATCTGATCTCCTCTTCGCGATATAATCGATTAATTTCTTCTGTATTAGGGTTATCATTAATCATGGAATAGTGCAGATTTTAGATCACACAGCGGATATTTTGTTGCAAGAATATTTGAATTATTATACCCTGTCTCCTTCCATGCTTTCCACTCATTTGTACCAAAATAGTGATAAATCACCTCATCTATTTCTACTGACAGATTTGAGATTATATTATTAATTGCATTTAAATATCCATACTCATAATCAGCTTCCATCGTATATTTATCCGGACATTTTCTTTCATGTAAAACAAATTCATGTCTCATTTGTTGCCAATATTCTTTCATAATATCAATCTGCTTTCTGAATTTACGCAGATCATTGATATCTAAATGCTTTTTTAAAATTCCAGCATACTCTTCATTTTCAATTAATTTCTTTTCTTTTGATTGCATTACATTCACTCCTTTTATTATAAATATGAGTTTTTTTCATAAAAAATATTTTCACATATAAAAAAAGAACAGACTCAATTAAGAATCTGTCCTTTTCGTTTTTTTATTCTGCACAACTATTCAATGTCTTAATAAATTCCATAGCATTTTTTCATCATTCCGAGTCTTAACATTTTCTTTATATTTGGTAATAGCTCTAATTAAAACCGCCGGATCCTGGAAATATTCTTTTACAAAATCGTAATCTTTTACATTTGCCATTTTCAAATCTATTTTGCAAAAGTCACTTGGTTTTTTATTAGATTTCTTAAATTGCTTGTATTTTCCTTCATTATGGATAATTAGCATTTCAATTTCAGGAGCCGTAATAACATTAATGACATGAACCTTTGATTGATACGCTTTACTTAATTTAAACTTTTCTCTTCTTGAATCCAAAATTCGAAAAACTGTAATCTGATCATCAAATTGTCTTCTTAGATATTGTTCTTCAAATTTCTTACCATTTCGGCATAAAAGAGGCGTTTCTTCAATCAGATCTTCTCTTTGAAATATAAGTAGTTCATGATTCCAACAAAATATCTATAATTGCCATTTTCTGCGGATCCTTCGCATATTACAAGCGTTTGTATTTTTGATAATTTTAATCCTTCCATATTACTCCCCCCATTTAATCTTCTAATGCCGCAGCAATATGTTTTTTTTAATGCAATATAAGAACTGTATGTTGGAGTAGTTCCTTTCCAGCATCCCGCTCTGATATACATCACTTTTTCTTAATATCATTTCGTTTTAATACGTCAGAAAGTTTTTCTAAGTAAATTCCATTTTCATTTCTTGTAATATAAATACTATCATTTCTTTCATATAAGTCCAAAAGTTCTGGATAATGGGTTGTAAATATTAAAGTTGCTCCATTCTTATTTAGTCTAATATCCATGAAGAATTTTATGATTGAAGAAACAATTTCTTTGTTATAATGATTTTCTATTTCATCTACAATTAAATATCCACCTTTTTTCATTACGTTAATCAACATCATAAACATAACAATTCCTTTAATTGTTCCAGAAGAAAGATAATTTTCAAGATCTTTTTGATTGTTTAACACAAGCTCTTTCTTTCCTTTAAATTTTAGATGAATGATCTGTTTTTTTTCTAGATTTTCAAAATATAGTTTTTCAACTGTAGAATCCAAAAAAGAAATAACGGAAGCCGGAATGTTTTCTGTTACACGTAATACATTCATATTTGTGAATGACATCATATTCTTTATTTCAATTTTTTCGGCATACTTTTTATGATATGCAATCATAATACTTACATCATCTGGCAAAAACGCTTCATTTTCATTTCTTTCTTCTATAATCTGATGATCAGAAAATCGAAACATTTCTTTTTTGTCATATTTTTTAGTGATTGTTTTTCCCACATTTTTTCATCCGTAATCTGATATTTCCATCCACTTTCAATATCCTGTCCGATACATTGAATTGTTGTTTGTAATTTATACACCATCTGTCTTTTAGAATAAAAATAAGATGTAATTGTACATTTATTCGTATTCCCTAGTATATTTCTTGTTTTAATATGATTTATGGTTTCATTATTACAGCATTTCGAAGACAAACATTAATATTTTCAAAACAGAAGTTTTTCCGGAAGCATTAATTCCTGCAATTGCTGTTGTTGGATTTACGTACATGTTTGATGATATACGATGTAAATTCATCTTATGTGTCTTAGAAATTCTTTGTGCTGCATAAAAATCTAAGCTCATTTTTTCTTTAAATAATGGAAGTCCCTCAACTTCAACTTTTAATAGTTTCATAGCATTATCTCCTTGATTTTTTATTCTATCCATTGCTTATTCTTATTATATGTCATTATTTTAAGTTTATCAACGGATTTTCTGTTTTTATCTTCTTTCTTAGTTTAAATATGAGATTTTTTAGTTTGAAATATTTCTCACATATAAAAAAAACACAAAAAAAAGAACAGACTCAGTTAAGAATCTGTCCTTTCGTTTTTTTAGGTCTATTGATGTGCTATGCTTCCAGTATAATCATACAATTCATTTTGCATTGCACTATGATTCGTTTTAAATCCTTCTGGATGAATAAATTCTCGAATCTTTCCATCTTGCTTAGCATATTTATAAGCATCCTTACCTACGCTCCAGTCTTTATAAATACCGCTGTTATTTTTAAAGTTGTTTGTACGTAAGTTGACACTTTCATCCTGTCCCTGTGTCTGATTTGCTACAGAACCTGTGACAGTAACACCTTTGATCGCTGGTTGGTTTCCATCATACTTCACTGTGTAAAGCTGAATCCATTTTGCATATAAAGTAACTGTCTGACCATTTTGATCATGATAATACGCATCACCCGGATTATAAAATGTTCCGGATCCGTCTTTTCCAGTTGTCCATCCTAAGAACTTATATTCATTTCTTGTAGGAACTTTCGTAGCTACATTCATACTCTGTCCATAAGTCTTCTTCTGGTCATTTGGAACACTGTTCTGATCTCCACCATTTGCATCATAATGTACGGTATGAACCCAAGGAGTCCATATTGCATATAATGTAACGGTTCCACCATTCTGATCATGATTGTAATTGCCCTTCACTTCATAGGATGTACCAGTTCCATCAGCTTTGGTGTTCCATCTTACGAAATTATATCCGTGTCTGGTTGGCTTTTTATCACTCAGAATCATTGCCTGATCAAATATCTTTGTCTGATCGGTTGGAACACTGTTCTGATCTCCACCATTTGCATTATAATGAACGGTATGTTTCCATGCTGTCCATTGAGCATATAATGTAACTGTATTACCATTTTGATCGTGTTTATACTCAGCACCAGATGCATAAGCAGTTCCTTTTCCATTCTTTTGTGTATTCCATCCATTAAAGATGTATCCATTTCTTGATGGCTTTGTACTGCTGATCATAAGCTTTTCATCAATGATCTTTGTTGATTACCTGGCATATTTGTTACCGTCTGGCTAGAAGAACTTGAATCAACATTTTTGTCATATGTGACAGTGTGTTTCCATGGTGTCCATTGAGCATATAATGTGACAGTTCCACCATTTTGATCATGTTTATATGCAGCACCGGATGCATAAGCAGTTCCTTTTCCATCTTTTTGTGTATTCCATCCATTAAAGATATATCCATTTCTTGATGGCTTTGTACTGCTGATCGTCTTTGTTATATCAAAAGTTTTCGTATCATCTTCTGGCATATTTGCAACGGTCTGACTAGATGAACTAGCAGGAACATTCTTATCATAATGAATGGTATGTTTCCATGCCGTCCATTTTGCATATAAAGTAACAGTTCCACCATTCTGATCATTTTTATATTCAGCACCCGGCTGATATACAACATTTCCATTTGCTGATGTACTCCATCCAGCAAAATTATAACCTTTTCTGGTTGGTTTATTGCTGCTGATCATCAGTTTTTCATCAAATGTCTTTGTCTGATCACCTGGCATGTTACTAACAGTTGTTGTACCTGTTGGAGCATTTGTTGGAATATTACTGTTATAATGAACCGTATGTTTCCAAGGTGTCCACACTGCATATAATGTGATACTTGCTCCATTGGAATCAAGATCTTTTGTGAACCTAGATCCTGGTTTATATTCCACAGAACCATTTGCTGATGTACTCCATCCAGCGAATATATAACCATTTCTCTTAGGAGTCATACTACTTAAAGTAACATCGATCTCCTGCGTCTTTGTTTGAGCTGCTGGCATATCTGTTACCGTCTTACTAGAAGACGTAGATTTTACATTCTGATCATACTTGATATTGTATGTCCAAGGAGTCCATTTTGCATATAGATTTACGGTTCCACCATTCTGATCTGCTGCATAATTACTTCCAGGATTATATTTTGTTCCAGTACCATTTGACTGAGTATACCATCCTGCGAAAGTATAACCTTTTCTGGTTGGAACAAGATTACTGATCGCCATAAACTGTCCAAATGTCTTTGTCTGATCGACTGGCATATTGGATACTGTCTGACTAGTAGAACTTGTTGGAACATTTTTATTATAATGAAGAACATGTTTCCATGGTGTCCATTGAGCATATAATGTTACCGTTCCACCATCCTGATCATGTGTATATGTAGCACCAGCCGCATAAGCTGTACCATTTCCATCTGCCTGAGTATTCCATCCTAAGAATGTATAACCATTTCTAGTAGGAACACCAGAGCTTAATTTGATATCAACATTAGCTGTTTTACTCTGAGATGCAGGAATTCCTTTTACAGAAGTATCATTTTTTTGCATTTGCATCATATCTTACTGTGTGTTTCCAAGGAGTCCATTGTGCATTTAAAGTAAAGTTACCCATCTGCATAATTCCTTTTAAACCCACTTGCAGATTGTGTCACACTAGTAGGAGCATCACCATCATTATTATCCATTGTTAGTTTATAACCGGCAAAATTATGTTTACTTCTTGTAGGTGCTCCAACACTAATCTCTTCTCCTGGATACTTGCTAATTGTAAAATCTTTTGTGCTTCCATTATAGGATCCACCGTTTAATTTCACAGTTGCTGTATATTTTTCTTTTTCCCATTGAGCGTATAAAGTAACATTTCCACCATCCTGATTCACATCATAAAGATCACCAGGCTGATATATCTTTCCACTTCCATCCTCTTTTGTATTCCATCCTAAGAATTTACATCCTTTTTTGACTGGAGTTGCAGAGTTGATATAGACATTACTGCCTGTGTATTTTTCTCTGGTTGGGAAATAAACTTGTGAATTATTAACTAATTTAAACTTCTGAGAAGCTGTTCCATTTGGAGTATACTGTTGAAGTTTTACATTATCATTATCTTCTCCATTTGGAATATCCAATGCTTTATCAGTATATTTATTGCAGATTGTCACATATCCATCTCCAGCATCTTTAAAATACCAAAGAAAATCGGATTGGTTTTCATTTGCAGCATTTAACTGTGTCCACATTTCAACGGTTTGTCCACTTAAATCACCAGGACCATCTCCTGAAAGATTCAGCGCTTTTCCATTATATTTGTTGATAATGTAATAGTATGGTGTATTTTTTGTAACGTTCAAACGTCCAGATACATTGTTTCGCATTTGCTCCATATCCTTGGAAGGTACATACTTTTGCTCCATTTTCTGCAGAACAATCATAATCATGGAGATAACGAGATGAATTTAATCCAGACTGGATAAAATAATCTCCATTATCGACAATCTTATAGTTATTTGGATTATCAGTTGATTTTACGCTATCTAAAGATCCACCCTGTGCATCATAAGACAATGTAGAGTGTAATGGAATCCAACGTGCTGTTAATTTAATATCACTGTCTCCCATAGCGATCTTAGTCATTGAAACATCATTTCCTGTGGTTTCATCTGTGATTTTCAGTCCTTGTAGCCAGAAGCTTATATTTCCTGTCAATCCTTTCAGATTACTTGTCCAGATTTCAAACCTGGCATCATTTGTAGTGGTATCAAAAGTACGTTCCATACTAAATTTTACCCATTTACCAGTCCATCCTTCTGATATTCCCCACATGCAATGTTTCCAGTCATTGGAAGAATCTCCATGATAGAAATTTAAAGCGAAACTTCCGCCGCTTGGTCTTTCACTAATCCAGACTTCTCCACTGATCTTATATGTGTGTCCTGCTTGTGCAGTATATGTTGGGAACGAAATGCAGTTATAATTATCAGTAGCAGAGTCTATTCCCCGCCATACATGATTCGTTCGATAATAGCCACCATCGGGGGCTTCATTTAAACTCACATTCCCATCATAACTTCTGGAATATGTTCCTACATTTTCTCCATGACTTGTTGTCCAACCTGTGTTGGAAGCATAAGACTGATAACTTTCATTTGATTTCTCATAACCACCAAATTTATATCCTGGTCTTGTTGGGGAATCTACAGTAATTGTTTCTCCAGGGGATAAATGATTTACTGTTGTAACGCCACTGCTTCCTTTATAAGTTCCACCATTTGGGTCAATGGATAAGGTCGCTCCAGAAGTGAAATCTAATATAATCGCATTACCGTCTGTTTTATCTCCGTTCATAGTAAAACTAATAGTTGAATTGCCACTATAATGTATTCCACTATCTGCTTTTATATTTTTGATTTCTACTGTTGCTCCATCATCAATCATATCCCAAGCATCTCTATCACTCCAACGAGTTTGAGTTCCATTGACAAAAACATCAAAAGTTCCCATGCCATTGGTATTTCCTTGTATGCTTCCACCGTTTAAACGTCCATTAACATCTAGACGATATTGTTTTTGCCATTTAGCATAAAAATTTTCTGTTCCACAGATTGTTTTATCCCATGGACTTTCATTAGCTGTATTTCTCCATCCAATGAACCTATATCCTGTTCTTGTTGGATCTGATGGGACTCCGGCTGAACTAGCCTTATTACCATCACTTACACTTCTAGTATCAATAGGATTCGAATTAACACTATCATAATAACGAACTGTATGAGTTGGTTTTTTATATTTTAGCGTTGATCCAAACGATGGAGCCCCTCCTTCTGTTGCTGCATGTCCATGATGACTTCCCTTCAGCATCATCTCTTAATCCACATTGCATCATGTTGATTTGGTAGTTGACGGCTCTATCTGTATTTGCATGGACTAAATCGTCCATAAATGTATTTTCAGTTGAATCATTTGCTGCACTATACTTAAAGAAATTCATTCGCCCGCATTATCACAGTTTGCTTTATTCATGGTCCGCTTGATCTTTTTATAATGACTGGTTTGAGTATAAGTAACTCGAAAGTATAAAACCGTAAATCCTGTTTTTTGATCCTTTCTTGCTTTTACTTTATTACTACTGTATACTGGAGTGCTATTTTTAGTTTCTATCCATCCATTCGGAATAAGCGTACTATTGTTTGTACTTATATTATAAGTATAAGCCGTACTTGTAAAATTACTCCATGCTGGAGCATTTTTTCTTGTTAATGTTACATTGGTTCTTTGCGTAGATCCAGCTTCTTTAGCTAAATAAAAAACCACCTTTAGTGTATGAGACTTTTGTTTTTTCTTTTAAAATGCCACTATTTTGTTTTACTTGGAATTTATTATTACAAATTTTTTCAATTTCATTAATTCCACTTTTATTCCATTTACTAGAATCATTCAAAATATTTATAATCTTATTTATCAATTCAGAATGAGACTCTATTAAATACACAATATTTTTTCGATAGTTTTCTTTTCTCATTTGAAAGAAATTATCCATCAGCATATCAAAATCGTGAACGTCTTCTCCTAAGTTGTTATCCTTATTGAATTTTTTAAAATCATCAAAATATTTACTAAGACTTTCAACATAAAAAGTTTTATTTTCATTGTTTTTTCGATTCTGCTGTATAAAATCCAAGCCTGAATACATTAATAAATATTTTAATGCATATTGCTCTTTTTCATTACATTGTTTTAAAGCTTTCTCTCGATCTGCATCACTTAAACTATAAAATAATTTATAGGGATCATTCTGAGAGATCTTACATAAAAATTCATAGAAATCGAATTCGTTATTTGCAATGTAATCTTCAACACTTTTCAAAGCATCATCAAAAGAAATCTGTTCGATTTCAATTTTGTAATCAAACAATTTTTGCAATGATTTGTCATCATATTCTAATTTGTCCTTTGCGTACTCTGATTTTTTCAAAGAAGAATAATCAATATCAGCAACTTTAAAATTGCTTTTCATTTCTTGTTTCTCCTTTTGAATGTCTTCATCGCTTCTCTGACTTTCATTTTGAACTTTTCATCACTTACTTCTGTTGTCTTTGTCGTTAGTGTCTTTTCCGTTGTGTTAGAAGATTTATCCTCTTTATTTTCTATTACTTCCTCTTTCGTACTATTCTCATTCAACTGTAACGTTGAAGACTCTGTACTACTAAATTCTTCTTCCTTTTTCCGCTTTGCAGCTGCTGTTGTTACTTCTTCAGCATAAACTGGCACTGCATAAGAAAATCCGGAAGAAGCAGTCATAAAGAGTGCCAGAACACCAGTCGTAACGCGTTAAATACGTTGATTGTATTTTATCAAACATCGCGATCACTTTCTCCTTTCTTTATTCATGTTTTCAAAGGTTTCAGCGGACTGGATCACGCTGCAGATCGGACTCAGC
>ENA-OQBV01000486-OQBV01000486.1-human-gut-metagenome-genome-assembly--contig:-NODE-486-length-22274-cov-3.505983_pt1 | contig 22274 bp, 28 predicted proteins | sample MGYA00242750_ERZ504559 | MGnify/ENA primary metagenome ERZ504559 (study PRJEB26092, sample SAMD00036230) | human gut metagenome | host: Homo sapiens | study: EMG produced TPA metagenomics assembly of... | reverse complement strand
TGGAGATTATAATAAAGTAACAAAATACAAAGTGCAAAGGAGAAAAAAGATGAGTATTAGAATTGGTATTTAGGATATGGAAATCTGGGACGCGGAGTGGAATGCGCGATCAGACAGAATCCGGATATGGAACTGGTGGCTGTATTTACCCGCAGAAATCCGGAAGACGTGACAATATTGACAGAGACAGCAGCAGTGTGCAACATTGCAGATGCTGCTGACTGGAAAGATAAGATCGATGTGATGATCCTGTGTGGAGGAAGTGCGACAGATCTTCCTGTACAGACACCGGAATATGCGAAGATGTTCAATGTAGTAGACAGTTTTGATACTCATGCAAAGATTCCGGAGCACTTTGCAAACGTAGACGCAGCTGCAAAAAAAGGCGGACACATCGGAATTATCTCTGTGGGCTGGGATCCGGGAATGTTCTCATTGAACAGACTGTATGCAAATGTAGTACTTCCGGAAGGGAAAGACTATACGTTCTGGGGAAAAGGTGTCAGCCAGGGACATTCTGACGCAGTGCGTCGGATCGCAGGTGTAAAAGACGCAAAACAGTATACAATTCCGGTAGAGTCTGCACTGGAAGCAGTAAGAAACGGTGAAAATCCGGAGCTGACTACACGCCAGAAACACACAAGAGAGTGCTTTGTTGTGCTGGAGGAAGGCGCAGATGCTGCAAGAGTGGAAGAGGAAATCAAGACAATGCCGAACTACTTTGCAGATTATGACACAACGGTACATTTTATCAGCGAGGAAGAATTAAAAGCAAATCACAGTGGAATCCCGCACGGAGGATTTGTACTCAGAAGTGGTGTGACAGGCTGGGAAAAAGAAAACAAACATCTGATCGAATACAGTCTGAAACTGGATTCCAATCCGGAATTTACTTCTTCTGTAATTCTGGCATATGCAAGAGCAGCATATCGCCTGCATAAAGAAGGACAGACAGGATGCAAGACGGTATTTGACATTGCTCCGGCATATTTAAGTCCGAAGAGTGCAGAAGAACTGCGTGCAGAAATGTTATAAAACGACTGTAAGAAGGACAGGCAGATGCTTTTTTGAAGTGTCTGTCTGTTTTTCTGTACATTTTTGCAGGAAATGAGTATAATAGATAGCATCATGTATTTGGAAATGTTATGAAAGAAGAGGTGAATCATGTTTGGCTATGTGACGATCTGCGAACCGGAGCTGAAGATGAAAGATCTGCGAAAATATAAGGCATATTATTGCGGACTCTGCCGGAAATTAAAAGAGGATTACGGGACGATGGGACAGATGACGCTGACTTATGATATGACATTTGCGATTATTCTGCTGGCATCCTTGTATGAGGCAAAAACCGGATGAATCAGCACAGATGTAAAGTGCATCCGGTGAAGAAGCAGGCGATGATCGAGAATGAGATTACACAGTATGCAGCAGATATGAACGTTCTGCTTGCATATTACCATATGAAAGATGACTGGGCAGATGAGAAGAAAGTAAGCGGTCTGTTAGGGGGCGGACTGCTCAAGAAAAAGGCAGAAAAGATTGCGGAGCAATATCCAAGGCAGAGTAAAGCAATCAGGGAGTCTTTGCAGGAACTCTCAGACTGTGAAAAAGAGAACAGTCAGGAGATCGACCGATCAGCAGGCTGCTTTGGAAGACTGATGGCAGATCTGTTTGTATATAAGGAAGATATGTGGGAAGAGACACTGCGGCGCATGGGATTTTTCCTGGGAAAAATATATTTACATTATGGATGCTTATGAAGATCTGGAAGAGGATCTTCGTAAGCAGTGTTACAATCCACTGAAAAGTCTGCATGAAAGAGCAGATTATGAAGAACAGATCCGGCAGATCCTCTGTATGATGATCGCAGAGTGCAGCGCCGAGTTTGAGAAGCTGCCATGCCTTTTGGATGTGGACATTTTAAGAAATATCCTGTATGATGGAGTCTGGAATCGTTATAATAAAATTCAGAAGAAAAAGTTAGAGGAAGGAAATAAAAAGAATGAGCAAGAATCCTTATGACGTGCTGGGAGTTCCTCAGAATGCATCAGATGATGAGATAAAAAAAGCATACCGGGAGCTGACAAGAAAGTATCATCCGGATGCAAATGTGAACAATCCGCTTGCAGATCTGGCGGAAGAAAAATTCAAAGAAGTGCAGGAAGCATATGATGAGATCATGCGCCAGAGAGAGCAGGGAGGAGGATATTCCTACGGAAATTCCTCCTATGGCGGGAATTCTTACAATAACACATACAACGGACCACAGGACGCAGAGATGCAGGCAGTGTTCAATTATATCAACAGCAGAAACTACAGGGAAGCGCTAAATCTTCTTGACCGGATGCCGAACCGCAATGCGATGTGGTATTATGCCAGCGGGTTTGCCAATGCAGGAATCGGAAATAACGTACTTGCAAGAGAGCATGCGGCACAGGCAGTCAATATGGAACCGAATAATGTACAGTATCGTCAGTTGTTGAACCAGCTGGACTGGAACAGCAGAAGATATCAGAGCAATCCATACGGAGGCGGATATGGAGCCGGCGGACAGAGCTGTGGAACGGGGAACATGTGCTGTGATCTCTGGTGTGCAGATACGCTGTGTGAATGTATGGGAGGAGATCTTTGTTCATGCATGTAAAAGCGAGAATGACCGCATTTAGCGGACTGCTTCTGGCACTTTCTGTTGTCTGTATGGCACTGGGAAGTGTGATCGAGACCAATACGCTGTTTTACTGGCGGCAGCTTCCTATTTTGTGGGGATCATCATCCGTGAATTCGGGATGAAAGCGGGAGTGGCTTTTTATCTGGCAGATATCCTGCTCGGATTTTTGGTCACACCGAACAAGTTTTATGTAATTTCATTTGCCGCTATGGGATTTTACATCCTGGCAGCGGAAGGCAGCTGGCGATTTTTGGGTAAAAGCAGTGAAAAGATGCAGAAATCCTGGATTTTCTGGGTGATGAAATATGTGGTGTTTAATTTGATGTATATTCCAATGGTTCTGATATTTCAGGAACTTCTTTTCATGAAAGAACTCTCCGGTGGACTGCTTCTGGCTGTTCTGGCAGCAGGACAGGTGGGAGTCTGGATTTATGACCGGGCTTATGAATATGTTCAGGTTCATATATGGAATAAGTTCCGGGGAAAGCTGTTGAATTAGTGTAGTTATTTGATAGGATATTGCCCAAGTGTGGATTTTCTGGTATACTATCGACATTACGCATGTTCAAATGTGACAGCGAAATAGAAGAAAAGGAGGAAATATATGTTAAATGACATCTTAGGGCAGATCAATGATCTGATGTATACGTACCTGCTGTTGTTTCTGTTGTTGGGAACCGGACTTTACTTTTCAATCCGTTCACGGTTTGCACAGGTGCGTCTGATGAAAGAAGGATTTCGGATTCTTACGGAAAAAGCGGAGGTGGAAGATGGGAAGAAACAGGTCTCATCTTTTCAGGCGCTTATGATTTCCACAGCATCCCGTGTCGGAACAGGAAATATCGCAGGAATCGCGACTGCTATCGCGGCAGGCGGACCGGGAGCGGTCTTCTGGATGTGGGTGATGGCTGTAATCGGAGGTGCTTCTGCATTTATCGAAAGTACACTGGCACAGGTATATAAGACAAAGGATGGAAAAGACTTCCGTGGCGGTCCTTCCTACTATATGGAGAAGGCGCTTGGAAAACGTTGGATGGGAGTGCTTTTTTCCGTGCTTCTGATTATTTGTTTTGCTTATGGATTCAATGGTCTGCAGTCTTATAATATGTCTTCTGCTCTGGAATATTATATTCCGGGATACAGTGAGAGCAGTTATCCGATGATTGTAGGTTTGATTCTGGCAGTCGGAACCGGTCTGATCATTTTCGGAGGCGTGCATCGTATCGGATTTATTACGTCTGTAATGGTGCCGATCATGGCAGGTGCATATCTTCTGATCGGACTTTTTACGATCGTGACACATCTTCCGCAGCTTCCGGGCGTACTGGCAATGATCTTATCAGAAGCATTTGATGTTCAGGCGATTATGGGCGGCCTGGCTGGAAGCGCAGTTGTGATCGGAATCAAGAGAGGTCTGTTCTCCAACGAGGCAGGTATGGGAAGCGCGCCGAATGCTGCAGCAAGTGCATCTGTAAGCCATCCGGCAAAACAGGGGATGGTACAGGTAATTTCTGTATTTATCGACACGCTTTTGATCTGCTCGGCAACTGCAATGATGCTGCTTCTTTCCGGTGTTCAGGGAGAGGCGGGCGTTCTGGATGGAATTCCGTTTGTGCAGAAAGCGATTTCTGCAAATGTGGGAACATGGGGAATCCACTTTATCACGGCATCCATTTTTGCGTTTGCATTCAGCAGTCTGATCGGTAACTATTATTATGCAGAATCCAATATTTTGTTTATCAAGAATAATAAGGTTTTACTGTTCGTGTTCCGCTGTACATGCCTTTTGGCAGTATTCTTAGGCGCACAGGCAGATTTCTCACTGGTATGGAATCTGGCAGATATTACGATGGGATGTATGGCAATCGTCAACATTATCGCAATTCTGCTTTTGGGCAACATTGCTCTGAAAGTATTGAAAGATTACGAAACACAGAAAAAGGCCGGAAAAAAATCCGGTATTTAAAGCAGAGAATGTAGGAATTAAAAATACAGACTGCTGGAAATAGTCGAACAAGCAGCTGCATCAGAAGAGTGATGCAGCTGCTTGTTTTATATGTGGATAAAATAAGGAAAAACGCGCGTTAAGAGAGGGAATACTACGTAAAAATAAAAGAAACATAAAATAAAAATGAAATTTCAGAAAGGTACGGGTTTCTTGCTTGACTTCTGAAAACAGCTCGACTATACTACATTCTAACTTAAGTTACATATGTGGCGGGGAAGGAGAATGATATGCAGGAAGTAAAATCACCAAAGAAGCCATTTTTATATTACTGTCTGATCGTAGCAACAATTATGGTTTTGCTGAACAGTCTGGTATTCCCGAATGTACTGAAGCATTCTGTAAAAGAAGTGGACTATAATACATTCATGAAAATGACAGAGAACAAGGAAATTGGAAAGGTCAACATTGACAGCGGGGAGATCATCTTTACGGATAAGAGTGAAGAGAAGATGTATAAGACCGGTGTTATGGATGATCCGGGTCTGGTAGACAGACTATATGATTCCGGGGCAGACTTTTCTTCTAAGATTACAGAAGAGATGTCTCCAATCCTGTACTTTTTACTGAGTTACATTCTGCCGATCGCGATTTTTATCATGCTTGGCAGATGGTTATCCAAGAAGATGATGTCGAAGATGAACGGCGGAGCAAATCCGATGAATTCTATGATGTTCGGAGGTGGAAAGAGCAACGCAAAAATTTACGTCAAATCCAGCAACGGGATTAAGTTTTCCGATGTGGCAGGAGAGGATGAGGCAAAGGAGCTGCTAAGTGAGATCGTGGATTATCTTCATGATCCGGATAAATATCGGGAGATGGGAGCAGCTATGCCAAAAGGCGCTCTGCTTGTGGGACCTCCGGGAACCGGTAAGACTCTGCTTGCAAAAGCGGTAGCGGGAGAAGCCAATGTTCCGTTCTTTTCGATTTCCGGTTCGGAATTTGTGGAGATGTTTGTTGGTATGGGGGCTGCGAAAGTGCGGGACTTATTCCAACAGGCGAATGAGAAGGCACCATGTATCGTGTTTATTGATGAGATTGATGCCATCGGGAAGAAGCGAAATGGAAATATCGGCGGAAATGATGAAAGAGAGCAGACACTGAATCAGCTTTTGACAGAGATGGATGGATTTGACGGCACGAAAGGCGTTGTGATCCTGGCGGCGACCAACCAGCCTGATTCACTGGATCCGGCGCTGCTGCGTCCGGGACGGTTTGACCGCAGGATTCCGGTAGAACTCCCGGATTTAAAAGGAAGGGAAGAAATCTTAAGAGTCCATGGAAAGAAAATCCGGCTTTCTGATAATGTGGATTTTGCAGCAGTTGCAAGAACGGCTGCAGGGGCTTCCGGAGCGGAGCTTGCCAATATTGTCAATGAAGCGGCTCTTCGGGCGGTACGCCGCGGAAGTAAAGTGACCATGCAGGAAGATCTGGAAGAAAGTGTAGAGACAGTGATTGCCGGATATCAGAAGAAAAACAGGATTTTGTCTACGAAAGAAAACGACAGTTGCCTCCATGAGATCGGGCATGCACTGGTTGCGGCAAAACAGACGGATTCCGCACCGGTTCAGAAATTACCATTATTCCACGTACCTCCGGTGCGTTGGGATACACCATGCAGGTGGATGAGGAGAGCATTTCCTTATGACAAAATCGGAATTGCTCAACAAGATCACTACATTTACCGGCGGGCGAGCAGCGGAAGAGCTGGTTTTCAAAGAAGTGACAACAGGCGCATCCAATGATATTGAGCAGGCCACCAAGCTGGCAAGAGCCATGCTGACTCAGTTCGGTATGAGTGATGAATTTGATATGGTGGCGATGGAGACGATCCAGAATCAGTATCTGGGAGGGGATGCATCCCTGACCTGTTCTCCGGAGACGCAGACGAAGATCGATGCCAAGGTAGTAGAGATCGTGAGAGAGGCACATACAAAAGCACTTCAGATTTTAAAAGAAAATGAGACGAAGCTGCATGAACTTGCCAAGTATCTGTATGAAAACGAGACCATCACAGGAGAAGAGTTTATGCAGATCTTGCAGGCAAAAAAATTGGTTTGTGAAGAGAATGCTTCAGAAGATACAACGGTATAACAGAGAAAAATCAGAAAATGTGTCAGACAGACTGTTTTCTGATTTTTTTGTGCATGAATTATTAAAAATCTTTGTGTATATAGATTGACGGTGTTTTTGTAATTGCGTTAAGATAAGAACAAGATTAAGGAACGGGAGGAAAGAACATGTCATTGATCCAGCAGTTAAAGCAGGCGCAGGATTTTACAGAACGAGAGAAGGATATTGCACGATTTGTTTTGGAACATCCGGAGACCATTGAAAATATGTCATCCAGAGAACTGGGGCATCAGACCTTTACCAGTGCGGCTTCTGTGACACGGTTTTGTCAGAAGCTGGGCGTGAAAGGGTTTCCGGAATTTAAGATTAAGTTTGTCAGTGAACTGAGGGATGGATATCTGGACGAAAAACAGGAGAAAATTATGATGTCCGAGCGGGAAAAATGTTGTGACTATGGTTCGGAAAATCACAGAAATTCAGAAACAGGCGGTAATGGAGACACAAAAGGAAGTTTCGTATAGCCAGCTTATGCGTGTTGGAAAACTGATCGCAGAGGCACGGTCTGTGGATTTCTATGCTTATGATATGAATGTAAATCTAGCACAATATGGATGTTCCCTGCTTTTTCATGCGGGAAAAAGATCTGCTGTTTATTCTGCAACGAATATTCAGGGATTACATGCAAATATGCCGTCAGATGGTCATGTGGCAATTATTTTGAGTCATACAGGACGGAATGAACGGTTGGCGGAGATTGAAAAGTTGTTGAGAAAAAATGGGACAAGAGTGGTTGCAGTAGTGTCCGATGGTGATAGTATCATTGCCAGATATGCGGATGAAGTACTGGTGGCGGCCGGTTCTGAAAAAGTAGAAGAGTTCTGGATGTCCATGTTTTTTGCTTCGGGTAAATACTTGTTGGATATTTTGTATGGGTTGGAATTTAGCAGAAAATATCAGGATAATCTGGTCTTGAATCAAAAATATGAGAAAGCGGGAGAGAAGAGTCTTTGGGGCTTAAATGAAGAATCTTAAACGCGGAATTAACAATTCCCTTTTAGTTATGCAAAATAGCTAAAAGGGAATTGTTGATTTTGCACAAAAACAGAATGTATTTTTTTATATGTGAAACATTGTTGCACTGGATTTGTTGTTGGTTTCAGAAAAAGTGAAATGAAAAAACAAAATCCGTAAAAATATTGAAAGAAAAACGAGAATTCTATATAGTAATTTCATCAAAAGAAGAGAGTGGATGCGCGCAAAGGACTCTGTACAACAAGGAGGAGAACGAGATGGCACAGATCAGAGATTATCGAAAACTGGCCCATGACATTATCTGTGAAGTGGGCGGAAAAGAAAATATTGTCAATGCCACAAGATGTGCAACGAGATTGAGACTGGTATTAAAGGAAGAGCCGGAACAGGCAAAAGAGAAAGTTGCAGCAATGGCGGGAGTAATTACAGTTGTGGAAAACAGCGGACAGTTCCAGGTTGTAATCGGGACTCATGTGGGAGAGGTATATGATGCGGTGGCAGAAGAACTGCATCTGGATACAGAGAATCTTCAGGTGGAGCAGCCGAAACAGAGTGTCATGAATAAAGTGATTGCAACAATGTCAGCTGTGTTTGCACCGTTTGTATATATTCTGGCAGCAGCGGGACTTCTGCAGGGGGCGTTGATCCTGGTCAATATGGCAGTTCCATCTTTTGCAGGAACTGGGACGTATGCGGTATTGAGTTTTATGTCATGGACGCCATTTACATTTCTTCCGATTTTTATTGCAATTACCGCATCCAAGCACTTTAAATGTAATACGTTTATCGCCGTTTTATGTTGTTGTGCATTGGTTAATCCGGACTGGGCGGGTATGGCGGCCCGGATTGCAGATGGAGAAGTAATCCGTTTTTTGGGAATCAAACTGTCTGAGACAACCTATACTTCAACAGTATTGCCTCCATTACTTCTGGTCTGGGTATTGTCCTATCTGGAACGATTTTTAGAAAAGAAACTGCCAGAAGCAGCAAAAGCATTGCTAACACCGTTAATCTGCTTTTTGATTATGGTTCCCGCAACCATTCTTGTGATTGGTCCTGTATCTTCCATTACGGCAAACGGAATTGCAAATGGATATAATTTTCTTGCAAATACCGCGCCAGCCCTGGCAGGAGCCATCATCGGAGGCTTGTGGGAAGTGGTAGTAATTTTTGGAGTACATTGGGGAATTACACCAGTTGTTCTTGCTAATTTTGATATGCAGGGATTTGATACGTTTCAGGCATTTCAGACCATTGCAGTCGTTGCTCAGGTTGCGGCAGCCTTTGGCGTATTTATCAGATCTAAAAACAGAGAAATGAAAAGTGTTTCGTTATCAGCAGGAATCACAGGTATTTTCGGAATTACAGAGCCAACAATCTATGGGGTGACACTGCGATTGAAAAAACCGTTTATCTGTGGATGTATCGGAGGAGCCGTCGGAGCAGTTGTGATGAGCTTTTTCCACTCTGCTTATTATGCATATGCAGGACTCCCAAGCCTTTTGACAGTGGTAAATTCCATCAGCAAGGATGCACCGATGTCATTTGTAGGAGAAGCAGTTGGATGTGCTGTGGCAATTGTTCTGACAATCGTATTGATTCAGGTTGTAGGATTTGCAGACCCGAAAGAAAAAGAGGAGTCTGACACAGAAAAAGGCAGCACAAATGAGGAAATTTGTGGAGAAGAAATTGTGGACAGCCCGATGAGGGGAGAGGTAATCCCATTGAGTGAAGTACATGATGAAGTTTTTTCCGGAGAAATGATGGGAAAAGGATGTGCCATCGTGCCGGAAGAAGGGAAAATATATGCACCATTCGACGGAAAAATAGTCGGACTGTTGGAGAGTCATCATGCAGTAGGAATCGAGAGTACGTCAGGAATTGAGATTCTGATTCACGTGGGGATGGATACCGTTAAACTTCAGGGAAGAGGATTTACAGCATATGTGCAGGACGGAGAACAGGTGAAGAAGGGGCAGCTTCTTCTGGAATTTGAAAAAGAAGAGATTGAAAAAGCCGGTTATGAAGTGACAACCCCTGTAATCGTTACGAATAGTTACGAATTCTCAGAGATTGAGACAGTGGCCTTTAAGCAGGTAGAGCGTCAGAATGCATTGTTGAAAGTACAGAGAATATAGAGAGAAAATAGGAGGAGATATAAGATGGCATTAGCAAATACGTTTTTATGGGGCGGTGCAGTTGCTGCAAATCAACTGGAAGGCGGATGGAATGAAGGTGGAAAAGGGATTAGTGTGATGGATGTGATGACTGGGGGCAGCAATCAAATGATGCGCCGAATCACAGAAGGAGTCATTGAAGGCGAGTATTATCCAAATCACGAAGCGATTGATTTTTACCATGAATACAAAGGAGATATTGCTATGATGGCGGAAATGGGATTTAAGTGCTTCCGTACCAGTATAGCGTGGACACGTATTTTTCCAAATGGTGATGAACTGATCCCGAATGAGGAAGGACTGAAATTTTATGACGATCTGTTTGATGAACTTTTAAAGTATGGCATAGAACCGGTCATTACACTGAGCCACTTTGAAATGCCATATTACTTGGCAAAAGAATACGGAGGCTGGGTGAATCGAAAAGTGATTGATTGTTTCGTGCGTTATGCAGTTACAGTCATGGAACGCTACAAAGAGAAAGTTAAATATTGGATGACATTTAATGAGATTAATAACCAGACCAATACGTCTGCGGATATTTTCGGATGGACAGATTCCGGGGTTCTCTTTTCACAGTACAAAAACAAGAAGAAAGCCATGTATCAGGCGGCACATCATGAAATGGTGGCAGGTGCTATGGTTGTAAAAAAAGGACATCAGATCAATCCCGATTTTCGGATTGGATGCATGTGTTCGTTTGTCCCGTTTTATCCATATTCCTGCAATCCGGATGATATTATGACAGCAGCAGAATGTATGCATGAAAGATATTATTTTGCGGATGTGCAGATGAGAGGGCATTATCCTGCGTTTGCAAAGAAAGAATGGGAGCGGGAAAATACAGCACCGGTGATGGAACCGAGAGATGAACAGATCCTTGCGGAAGGTGTCTGTGATTATCTGGGATTCAGCTATTATATGACCAATGCAGTCAAAGCAGATGTACAGAAAGACACGACGGAATCACTGGATGGAAGCTCTGCAAATTCTGTTCCTAATCCATATGTAAAAGCAAGTGACTGGGGATGGCAGATCGATCCAGTGGGACTTCGGTATGCACTTGTTTCCCTGTATGAGCGCTATGAAAAACCACTGTTTATTGTGGAAAATGGATTTGGGGCAATCGATGTTCTAAAAGAAGATAAAACCTGTGATGATGATTACCGGATCGAATATCTGAGGGCACATATAAAGGAGATGAAAAAAGCAGTAGAACTGGATGGAGTAGACTTGATGGGGTACACGCCTTGGGGCTGCATTGATCTGGTATCCTTTACAACAGGGGAATTGAGAAAACGTTATGGATTTATCTATGTTGATAAAAATGATGATGGAACTGGAAGCGGAAAACGTTATAAGAAAAAATCTTTTGCATGGTTCCGTCGCGTGATTGAGACAAACGGGGAGGAACTGTAGAAGAAAAAGTACAGTGGCTGCAAAAATCTGCGGCCACTGTACTTTTTTCTTCTACAGTCCCATTTTAGGCTGTGTCAAAATGGATTTTACATGATCAACTTCCTGCTGGGTTGCTTTTGCAGCAGGCACGTAATAGCTTTTTTTCCCGTGCTACCTGATACAGTTTTTCCTGTGACATTTCACACTGGTTTCGAATCTGTTTGAGGCACTGTTTCAGTTCTTTGTTTTCTGTCTGCGGTATCATATCTCCGAACATTTTCAATTCTCCGTTTACTCCGACCAAGGCGTCAGATACCATTGTCTTTTCATCCATTTTCAAATCCCCCTTATAAAAAATTTCCATCAGATCCTGTTTGTTTTTGAGTGCGGAATCGGCAGCTTCCTGAAATAACTGCTTTACCTGCGGGTCTGTTGCCTGTGCGGCGTAATCTGTCATTTTACAGTGAGTCGTAGAGTATCCTCCGATCAGATGACGGAGATTCTGCAGATCTAAGATTGAAATTTCTGTCATGGTAATGTCTCCTTTGCATAAATTTAGATTTGTGTTTCGCGAAATAGTATGTTCCGGATCGGGAAAAAGTATGTATTTTACAACACGCTTTTTCTTTTTGTTGTGCAGTTCCCCTGTTTTATGTTATTATAAATATACATATGTGATTTTTTCAGTGAAGGGAAATTCGCTCTTTAGAATCAACAAAGAAAGGAAAGTACTGTATGAAGATTTTAATTCAGAATGGACATGTTGTGGATCCGTTGACAGGTGTGGATGAAGTATGTGATGTGCTTGTGCGTGATACTGATATCGAAAAAGTAGAAAAAATCTGCAGGCTGAAGCTGACAGAGTGATCGATGCGTCAGGCTGTTATGTAATGCCGGGATTTATCGATCTGCATGTGCACTTGAGAGATCCGGGACTGACTCAGAAGGAAACACTTTCGACCGGAGGAATGGCAGCAGCCAGAGGCGGTGTGACGACAGTATGTGCGATGCCGAATACGAAACCGGTGATCGATACAAAAGAAAAAGTAGAAGAGGTTCACAGACGTGCAAAGGAGGAATCTCTGGTACACGTGATACAGCTGGGCTCCATGACTATGGGTGAGTGCGGCGAAGAACTCTCGGATATCGAAGGGATGGCACAGGCAGGCTGTTATGCACTCAGCGAAGATGGAAAATCTGTCATGAATGCCTTTTTGTTCCGAAAAGCCATGCGAAAAGCAAAAGAGAATGATCTGCTGATCTTCTCACACTGCGAAGATATTTCCATGGTAGAAGGCGGCGTGATGAATGCCGGAAAGCGTGCAGAGGAACTGGGCGTAAAAGGGATCACGAATTCGGTGGAGGATGTGATCGTGGCACGAGACATCCTGATTGCAAAAGAGCTGGATGCCACATTGCATCTGTGCCATTGCTCGACAGCAGACAGCGTCCGGATGATCAAAGATGCGAAAGAAGCAGGGCTGAAGGTGACAGGAGAAGTGTGTCCGCATCATTTTATTCTGACAGATGAGGATATTCCAGAGAACAATGGAATCTGGAAGATGAACCCGCCGCTGCGCTCCAAAGCAGATGTGGAAGCGCTCAGACAGGGATTAAAAGACGGAGTGATGGATGTGATCTCCACAGATCATGCACCGCATATGATGTCTGAGAAGGATAAGCCAATGGAACAGGCAGCATTTGGAATCGTGGGCCTGGAGACCAGTGCATGCCTGACTTATACAGAGCTGGTGGAAAAAGGAGTGCTCACAGTGATGCAGATGGCAGAAAAGATGAGCTATAATCCGGCAAAGATCCTGGGACTGAAAGACAGAGGAAGTGTTTCAGCCGGTAAAAAAGCAGATATTGTAGTATTTGATCCGAGAAGAGAATATCAGATCGATGTGGATACGTTTGCATCCAAAGGGAAAAATACACCGTTTGACGGATGGGAAGTTAAGGGAGAAGTCTGCTGTACATTAGCAGACGGAAAGATCGTATACGAAAAATAAGGAGACGGACAGCATGTTCTGTCCCTTTTTAGAGAACAGGGAGGAAGAAAAAATGATCAACAAACTGGTAGCAAAAATCAAAGAAACAAAGGCACCGATCGTGGTGGGACTGGACCCGATGTTAAACTACATTCCGGAGCACGTGCAGAAAAAAGCATTTGCTGAATTCGGAGAGACACTGGAAGGGGCGGCAGAAGCAATCTGGCAGTTTAACAAAGAGATTGTGGACAAGACATATGATCTGATTCCGGCAGTGAAGCCGCAGATCGCGATGTATGAGCAGTTCGGAGTTCCGGGAATCGAGGCGTTCAAAAAGACAGTGGATTACTGTAAATCCAAAGATCTGGTGGTGATCGGAGATATCAAACGTGGAGATATCGGTTCTACTTCCGCAGCGTATGCAGTGGGACATCTGGGAAGCGTTAAAGTGGGAAGCAAAGAGTACGTTCCATTTGATGAGGACTTTGCAACAGTGAACCCATACCTTGGTTCTGACGGGGTGAATCCGTTCATCGATGTCTGCAAAGAACACAAAAAAGGTCTTTTTATTCTTGTGAAGACATCCAATCCGTCCAGCGGAGAATTTCAGGATCAGCTGATCGACGGAAAACCACTGTACGAGCTGGTTGGAGAAAAGTAGCACAGTGGGGCGCTGACTGTATGGGTGACGAGTACAGCTATATCGGAGCTGTTGTAGGAGCCACATATCCGGAGATGGGAAAAGTGCTTCGCAAAGTGATGCCAAAATCTTACATTCTGGTACCTGGATATGGTGCACAGGGCGGACAGGGCAAAGATCTGGTACACTTCTTCAATGAAGACGGACTGGGTGCGATCGTAAACTCATCCAGAGGAATCATTGCGGCTTACAAGCAGGAAGCTTATGCAAAATTCGGAGCAGAGAATTTCGGAGATGCTTCCAGAGCTGCAGTTGAAGCGATGGTTGCAGATATCCAGGGCGCATTAGAAGCAAGATAAGTACCGGGGAGGAAGATTCATGTCTAAGAAACAGAAAATGACAGCAGTGGTCATCTCGCAGGAGAAGATCGCAGAAGATATTTACAGTATGTGGCTGAAAGCAGAGACTGTGGCTGCAGAAGCGGTTCCGGGACAGTTTATTTCCATGTATACAAATGACGGAGCAAAACTGCTTCCAAGACCGATCAGTCTTTGTGAGATTGACAAAGAAAAGGGCGCTTTGCGCGTGGTGTACCGCGTGACAGGAGAAAAGACCGGAACAAAGCAGTTTTCACAGATGAAAGCGGGCGATTCACTGGAGGTCATGGGACCGCTTGGAAACGGTTTTGATCTGGAAACGGGAAAAGAAAAAAAAGCGCTGCTTTTTGGCGGCGGGATTGGTGTGCCGCCGATGCTGGAGCTGGCAAAGCAGTTAACAGCCGGATATCAGACCGAGTGTCAGCTTGTGATGGGATATCGAAGTGAGACGTTTCTGACAAAAGAGATGGAAGCAAATGGAACACTTTATATTGCGACAGAAGATGGAAGTACAGGAACAAAAGGAAACGTTATGGATGCAGTTGCAGCGGACAGTCTGGAAGCAGATGTGATCTATGCCTGCGGTCCGACTCCGATGCTGCGTGCGATCAAGCAGTATGCACAGGAGAAAGGAATCGAGTGCTACATTTCCATGGAAGAGAGAATGGCGTGCGGAATCGGAGCCTGTCTTGGATGTGTCTGCCAGTCGAAGGAAGTGGATGATCACAGCCATGTACACAACAAACGTGTCTGCAAAGACGGACCGGTATTTTTGGCAACGGAGGTGGAACTGTAATGGATATGCGGGTAAAGATTGCAGGTGTAGAGTGGAACAATCCGGTGACAGTGGCATCCGGAACATTTGGATCAGGGGAAGAATACAGTGAATTTGTAGATCTGAACCGTCTGGGCGCAGTCACTACAAAAGGAGTGGCAAATGTGCCGTGGCCGGGAAATCCGACACCGAGAGTTGCGGAGATCCACAGCGGAATGATGAATGCCATTGGACTGCAGAATCCGGGAATTGATGTATTCTGTAAGAGAGATATCCCGTTTTTGCGTCAGTACGATACGAAGATTATTGTCAACGTATGCGGAAGATCCACAGAGGATTACTGTGAAGTGGTAGAACGCCTGGCGAATGAAGATGTGGATATGCTGGAGATCAATATTTCCTGTCCGAATGTCAAAGAAGGCGGAATTGCATTCGGACAGAACCCAAAGGCAGCAGAAGAAATCACAAGAGCAGTGAAAAAATATGCAAAACAGCCGGTTATCATGAAACTGAGTCCGAATGTGACCAGCATTTCTGAGATGGCAAAAGCGGTAGAAGCCGGCGGGGCAGATGCTATTTCTCTGATCAATACTCTGACAGGAATGAAGATCGATATCAATCGGAAGACCTTTGCACTGGCAAATAAGACCGGCGGTGTTTCCGGTCCGGCCATTCATCCGATCGCGGTCCGCATGGTATATGAGGCGGCCAATGCAGTGAATGTGCCGATCATCGGTATGGGCGGAATCGAGACGGCTGAGGATGCCATCGAGATGCTCTTAGTCGGGGCGAGTGCAGTATCCGTGGGAACTGCGAATTTCTACAATCCGAATGTGACCATGGAGATTGTGGATGGCATTGCGAGATATATGGAACAGAACCATTTTGCAAGCGTGCAGGATATGGTTGGAATTGTAAAATAGCAGAACGAAAAAGGGTGTGAAAAAAGTGACACATCCTTTTTTTCATGTGTGCGGACATTCCTTAAAGGATGCCGTAATTTGTTGTGACATAGTCGTAAAAGTTCTTTACGACAGGTGTCATATGGTGTGTTTTCAGAGCAGCCATATAAAACTTTCGTTCCCAGTCAGGGTAGGAGATCTGAATGATTTTTACATCCATTCTGAGAAGGTCTGTCATATATGGAACGACTGCCACCCCGAATCCTTTCGAAACGAAACCTGCGATTACGATGTCCTCGTCTATTTCATACGCAATCTGGGGCTTCACCTGTATTTTTTGAAACAAATTGTCAACAATACCTCGCAGACCGGAGGCCTGAGAAAAATAAATCTGGGGATAAGGAGCCAGTTCCTTCAGATTTATTGATTCGTGTCCGGAAAGCGGATGATTTTTCGGAGCGATCACAACAAGATCTTGTTTAGAAACAGGAATAAAATGGATATCAGGTTCATTCTCGCGTTTTGTACAAAAGACAATATCATATTTTTCATCTTTAAGACCTTCGAGCAAAGAAGCAGTAATGCCTGTGTGAAATTTGAACTGAATGGTCTTTTCTTTTTGTTCTTCTAAAAATCGATGTGCCATTTCGGGCAAAAATCCTACACCCAGTGTTCGAAGAAAGCCTAATTCAATGACTCCTGCGCCCATTGCGATGTGACGCATATTTAAAATCCCTTCATCAAGAACGTCCAGTGATTTTTTCTACATATTTCAAAAATTGAGATCCTTTCGGAGTGAGTACAGAACGCCGTCCCTGTTTTTCAAATAAAGTGCCCCCCAATTCTTGTTCTAATAAGGAGATAGAATGACTCAGGCTTGGCTGGGTAATGCACAATTGTTCTGCGGTTTTTCGAAAATGTCCGGTCTTTGCCAGCAGAGAAAAGTAGCGAAGCTGATATAAGTTCATATGACGATTCCTCCAGGATATCCTGGAAATTCTTAAGAAGTATGAAATGCAGGTAACTGAAGTGGAATATATCGTTCAGTGGGCAGAAGACAATCGAAGCTACGAACAGAAATACAAAGAACAGATGTGTTTTCATATGTGTGAGCTGTTTGGCGTTTCCCATATTAACTGTGGTCTGATGGAAACATATTCTGTGGAGCACACAGCTCAAAAACTGAAAGAATTATGCGGCAGAGCGGGCAGTCTTGTGATCGGAGTAGAACCGATGCCATACAGCGGCATTCCAAATGTAAAAAGAGCCTGGGAGATTGTAAAAGCAAGTGAATGTGAAAATGCAAAGATCATTCTGGATTCCTGGCACTGGCTCAGAGCAAACCAGCTGATCGATCTTTGTGTTCTGGAAGGAATTCCGGCAGATAAGATCGTTTCTGTTCAGATCAATGATGTATATGAGAGAGCGTATGCAGAAAATGTGTTGAGAGATGAGTCTATGCATGATCGTCTGGCACCTGGAACAGGATGTGGAGATACGGCAGCTTTTTGCAGAATGCTTAAGGAAAAAGGTGTACAGCCGCGTGCATTCGGAGTAGAAGTGATCAGTGACAGTATTCTTGCCCGGGGTGTTGAGGAAGCTGCAAGATTCAATTTTGAAAATACAAAAAAGTGCTGGAAAGTTCCTGGCCGGAGATTTTAGAAGCATAGAAATTGGGGAAGGAGAAAAGCAACGATGAAATTTGAGGCAATGTTTCAACCGGTCAAAATCGGAAATATGACAGTCCCTAACCGGTTTGTGATGAGTCCGATGGGAAATAATTTTGCGAATACAGACGGGAAGATGAGTGAACGTTCTGCAGCATATTACGGGGCGAGAGCAAAAGGCGGATTTGGATTGATCACATTTGAAGCAACGGTTGTCTACAAGGAGGCAAAGGGAGGTCCCAGAAAGCCGTGTCTGTTTCCGATGATACCGTCAGCAATTTTAAAGAGGCTATTTTAGCCTGTCATAAGGAAGGGGCGAAGGTTTCCATTCAGCTTCAGCATGCAGGTCCGGAAGGAAACTCCAAGGTGACGGGGTATCCGTTAAAATCGGCAAGCAGTATTCCTGCCTCTGTGAAGACAGAAATCCCAAAAGCAATTTCTACGGAAGAATTGTACCGGCTGATCGAGGCTTACGGAGATGCGGCTTTGCGGGCGAAACAGGCGGGAGCAGATGCAGTGGAAGTACATTGTGCCCATGGATATCTTGTAAGTTCTTTTATCTCTGAAAGAACCAATAAACGGCAGGATGAATTTGGCGGATGCTTTGAAAATCGTATGCGTCTTCCAAAACTGATCATAGAAAATATCCGTAAAAAAACAGGTGGAACACTTGCTGTAATCTGCAGAATCAATGGTTCGGACGATGTGGTGGGAGGTCAGACACCGCAGGATGCAGCTGCAGTTGCATCTTATCTGGAAAAAGAATGTGGTGTAGATGCGCTTCATGTATCGAGAGCAGTGCACCTGCATGATGAATATATGTGGGGGCCAAGCGTTCTTCATGAGGGATTCAGTTCTGGCTGTGTGACAGAAATCAAGCAGGCGGTTAAGATCCCGGTGATTACAGTAGGACGTTATACGGAACCACAGTATGCAGAGCTGATGGTAGAAGAAGGAAGGGCGGATCTGATTGCTTTTGGCCGTCAGAGTATCGCAGATCCTGAGCTTCCGCGAAAGGCAAAGGACGGAGAACTGGAATTACTCCAGCCGTGTATTGGATGTCTGCAGGGATGTGTGCCAAACATGTTCCGGGGAGAAGCAATTACTTGTCTGGTCAATCCTCTGGCAGGAAGAGAAGCCGAGCTTGATCTGGCAGAACAGAAGAAAAAAGTTGTCGTTGTCGGCGGAGGACCGGGAGGTTTATATGCGGCATATGTATGTGCGCTTCTAGGACATGAGTGACTTTATACGAGAAAAAGAGATGCTTGGCGGAAATATGCGTCTGGCAGCTTATCCCCCGGGAAAAGGATGTATTAATGGCATGATCTGCAGTTACATCAACAACTGTAAGGCACAGGGAGTAACGATTGAATTAAATACGTCCGTAACACCGGAGCTGCTCCGGGAGAAAAAGCCGGATGCGGTGATTGTTGCCACAGGTTCCAAACCTCTCATGCTGCCGATTCCGGGAATTGAAAAGACAGTACATGCAGCAGATGTACTGGAAGGAAATGTAAAACCGGGAAAACGTGTTCTGGTAGTCGGAGGCGGCATGGTAGGATGTGAAGTGGCGGATTTCCTTGGAGAACTGGGACATCAGGTATCAATTGTGGAACTCCGTGACGAATTAGGCGCAGATGTGATCCCGGAACATAGAAAATTCCTGATGAAAGAACTGAATGAGTATCAGGTACAGGGGATTACAGGTGCAAAAGTGACAGAATTTCATGAGGATGGTGTCTCTTATGTTCTGGAGAATGGAACAGAAGGTCGTGTGGAGCAGGTGGATACTGTGGTGCTTGCAATGGGATACCGTAATTATGATCCTCTGAGCCAGGAAATCAAAGTATTTGCAAAAGAAGTATTTGTGATAGGAGATTCAGTTCGTGCGCGAAGAGCGATGGATGCTACGAAGGAAGCATTCGAAACAGCAATGATGATTTAGGAAAGAAAGGAGAATTGTTATGGAGATTAATGGAAGAACAGGATTTTTTTGCCTGATCGGTTCACCGGTAGGACATTCCGGTTCACCGGCAATGTATAATTACAGTTTTCAGAAGACAGAACAGGATTATGTTTATCTGGCATTTGACGTGGATCTTGACAAGACAGAAGAGGCAGTCAGTGCGTTGAAAGCACTTGGATGTAAAGGGGTTAATGTGACCATGCCATGCAAGACAAAGGTGGCAGAGCTGGCAGATGAGCTTTCTGACGCAGCAGAACTGATCGGTGCCTGCAATACAGTTGTGGTAAAAGACGGAAAGCTTCATGGACATAATACGGATGGAATCGGATTTGTGAGAAATCTCAAGGAGCACGGTGCAGATGTAAAAGATAAAGTGATCACTGTTATGGGTGCAGGGGGAGCAGCTACTGCGATCCAGGTTCAGGCCGCATTGGAAGGGGCAAAGAAGATTTATATTTTCAATTGTAAGGATAAATTTTATGCGAATGCAGAAAATACGGCAAGAAAAATTGAAAACAAGGTTCCTGGTGTAACTGTAGAGGTATATCCTTTGGAAGACAGCCAGAAATTATATGAAAAAATCAAAGAAAGTGATATCCTTGTGAATGCAACCAAGTCAGGAATGAAACCGGCAGAGGATGAGTCGTTGATCAAAGATGTATCCGTATTCCAGCCGGATTTTGTAGTTGCAGATGCGGTTTATAATCCAAGAGAAACAAAACTGATTCGGGAGGCAAAAGCAGCAGGCTGCAAAATTGCACTGGGCGGAATTGGTATGCTTCTATGGCAGGGCGAAGCTGCTTTCCGGATTTTTACAGGAGAGAGCATGCCTACGGAGGAAGTGTATGAAAGATTTTTTCGAGGATAAGGAAAAAAGGATTCCGGGCAACATGGAATATGATATAGAACAAATCAGAAATGAGCTTGGAAAAGGAATGAACATCGAAAAAATAGCAGAGAAACTGAACTTAGATCAAGCGTATGTTGAATTTTTGTTTTGGTTTGGAATTTTATAAAAGTGTGAAACGTCCTTTCTGGTGAACTGTCCGGTGGGAGATTATCCGTGATATGAGTAGTCTCCCTGTTTTTATACGGGCAGCTTCCGGGAAGAAAATTCAGGAGATTTTAACTGCGGCTGATAAAAAATTGAAATAACCGAAAAATTATGATAAAATTGAGAAGATTTAACAGATTACAGGGGCATACAGATGTCCATAAATATGGAGGTTTAAGGAAGATGGAAGCATACAAACAGGAATTTATTGAATTTATGGTAGACAGTGATGTATTAAAATTTGGAGAGTTTACATTGAAGAGCGGAAGAAAATCTCCGTTTTTTATGAATGCAGGCGGATATGTAACAGGTTCTCAGCTGAAAAAGCTGGGTGAGTATTACGCGAAGGCAATTCACGATAAATACGGCGATGACTTCGATGTGTTATTCGGACCTGCTTATAAGGGAATCCCGCTTGGAGTTGTAACTGCAATCGCATACAGCGAATTATACGGAAAAGAAGTGCGTTACTGTTCAGACCGCAAAGAAGAAAAAGATCACGGTGCAGACAAGGGAAGTTTCCTTGGAAGTAAATTAAAAGACGGAGACCGTGTTGTGATGATCGAGGATGTAACAACATCCGGAAAATCTATGGAAGAGACAGTTCCGAAAGTAAAAGGTGCTGCCGATGTAGAGATCGTCGGACTGATGGTGTCATTAAACCGTATGGAAGTCGGAAAAGGCGGAGAAAAATGTGCATTGGATGAAGTGAAAGAGCTGTATGGCTTTGACACCGCAGCAATCGTAACAATGGAAGAAGTCGTAGAACACCTCTACAACAGACCATATAAAGGAAAAGTGATCATTGATGATACATTAAAAGCGGCAATTGATGCATATTATGAAATGTATGGTGCAAAGTAAGCGGGGAGTGAAAGAAGATGGAGAAGGCATATAAAACAATGAGTCAGGCAGGAGCAGGAAGCATTGTGATCGGAATCATTACGATCGTAACAGGCGTGACAGCCGGAATTATCGCCATTGTCAATGGGGCACGTCTGTTGAAAAATAAGAGCGAGATTACATTTTAGCTGTGGAAAACGGGGGAGTAATTTGAATCAGAGACAGGTGAAAAGAACCCGCACGGTGGGAAAAATATTATTTGTGCTCTATATTTTTTTCTTATTATATTTCCTGATCTTCTCAGACTGGTACGGACGCAGCGGTATTGGTGAAGAATACCGCTGTAATCTTGTGCTTTTCAAGGAGATCAGACGTTTTGTGGAATACCGGGAAACGCTTGGGCTTTTCGCGGTATTTACCAATTTATTTGGAAATATCCTGATTTTTGTGCCATATGGATTTTTTATATCCGTTGCCAGCAGGATGAGAGGTCTTTTTGATGACATTGTTCTATAGCTTGGGACTGAGCCTCGGAGTGGAAGTATTTCAGCTTTTGACAAGAGTGGGAAGCTTTGACGTAGATGATCTGTTACTGAATACGATCGGCGGAATTTTAGGATATGTATTGTTTTTGATCTGTAATGGGATAAGGAGAAATATGATGGCAGGAGAAAAAAAGGAAAAAAGGAAATTAAGGAAAAGAAAG
>ENA-OQBV01000481-OQBV01000481.1-human-gut-metagenome-genome-assembly--contig:-NODE-481-length-22382-cov-5.282004_pt1 | contig 22382 bp, 20 predicted proteins | sample MGYA00242750_ERZ504559 | MGnify/ENA primary metagenome ERZ504559 (study PRJEB26092, sample SAMD00036230) | human gut metagenome | host: Homo sapiens | study: EMG produced TPA metagenomics assembly of... | reverse complement strand
GATACATTAACTGTTTTGCCTGTCCGTCATCTTCGCTTAAGGAGTTTACGCCATCCGGGAAGTATCCGTTGTTAACCCACTCCTGAATCTTCTCACCTGCTTTGATGAAGCAGTCATCTGTGAATTTACCGGTTCCTGCAACTGCATTCTGGAATGGTTCCAGTCCGCCATAACGTGCTGCCAGAGACATGAAGTACATGGAACCTGTCCATTTGGAAGCATTAGCAAGTGCAAAAGGTGTAATTCCGTTTTCTTTTAATGTTGCACAGATATTTTCCAGATCAGCTAATGTCTTCGGTTCTTCAAGTCCGTACTGTTTAAACATATCTTTGTTGTAGAAGATACCTGCCAGAGAAACATTCAGATATGGGATCGCATATACATGTCCATTGTAGCTTCCCTGTTCAATAGCTGCATCCAGAAGTTTATCTTTAACATCGGACTGATCAAGAAGATCATCAATCGGCTGAGCAAATCCGGAATCAATATATTCATACATCGGACCACCGGACCAGCTTGAGTACATATCAGGACACTCACCGGAGCTCATCGCGATAACAAGTTTTTCCTTGTATGTATCGTTCTGGATAGCTACCTGATTTACAGTATAGCCTGACTCTGTTTCTTTGTTAAACTTGTCTACTGCTGCAGTAACAATATCTTTGTCCGGGCTCTCTACCGCAATATTCCAGTAAGTAATTTCTTTGTCGTCAGCTGCAAATGCAGTTGTCTGCGCTGCCATCGGTACCACCATAGCTGCTGTCATGGCAAGTGCCATAATCTTGTACATTCTTTTTTTCATTTCTTGTTTCCTCCTTTTTTATTCACTTTGTATATTTAAGTGTATTTATCATAGCATTCCATTCACATAATGCCCATAAAATATTCTGTCCAAAATCTATAAATTTCTGTCTTTCCGTTTTCTGTGTGCAGAAAATTATAGATATCTGTACTGGAATCTTTCCAAAAATGTCTTCTGAGAACCAGCAAAAATTGCTTTCAAATTTTAATTTTTTTATTATTTTTTGACTATTTTTCCATTATTTGCTTTAATATAAAAAGGAAGTCCCACCTACTGCTCATTACATTTTACAATTACAGCAGAGGACTTACCTGATTCAGTTAACCTTTCAATCTATAGGAGGTCGTTTACATATTATGAGAAATTTTGAATATTATACACCAACACAGGTTCTCTTTGGCAAAGATACCCACCTTCAGGCAGGTTCCCTGCTGAAGAAGTATGGAGCAAAAAAAGTTCTGATCCATTATGGAGGTCAGAGTGCTGTCCGTTCCGGACTGATTGATGAGATCACTTCTAATCTGAAAGAAGAAGGTCTTGAATACATCACCCTGGGTGGTGTCATTCCTAATCCACTTCTTTCCAAAGTCCGCGAGGGAATCGAATTATGCCAAAAAGAACATGTAGACTTTATCCTTGCTGTAGGAGGAGGAAGTGTTATTGACTCTTCCAAAGCCATCGGCTATGGCGTTGCCAATCCGAACAATGATGTCTGGGATTTCTGTCTGAAAAAAGCTGTTCCAACCGGCTGTCTGCCCATTGGTGTCATCCTTACAATTGCGGCTTCCGGAAGTGAAATGAGCAGTTCCAGTGTTATCACAAATGAAGAAACAAAAGAAAAACGTGGATGTGCAAAGACAGATTACTGCAGGCCGAAATTTGCCATCTTAAATCCACGTCTCACCTACACACTCCCACAGTATCAGACAGAAAGCGGATGTGTAGATATCCTCATGCACACCATGGAGCGATATTTTGTAAATATTGAAACTATGGAGATTACAGACAGCATCAGCGAAGCTCTGATGCAGACAGTCATTTACAATGCCCGTATTCTTATGAAAGAACCAGACAATTACAGCGCCAGGGCAGAAATTATGTGGGCAGGAAGCCTTTCCCACAACGGTCTGACCGGATGCGGTACAGGTGGTGGTGACTGGGCATGCCACCAGCTTGAACATGAACTGGGAGGTGTCTACAATGTAACTCACGGAGCAGGTCTGGCAGCTATCTGGGGAAGCTGGGCACGATACGTCTACGAGGTGAACCCTGAACGTTTTGCTCAGTTTGCCACCAATGTATTTGACATTCCATGTGGAACTGATTATAAAGAAACAGCCCTTGCAGGAATTGAAGCAATGGAAAATTTCTTCCGGTCTGTAGAAATGCCCACCAGTTTACATGAACTGGGTCTGGATCTCACAGATCAGCAAATTCATGATCTTGCATTCAAATGCAGTTTTGAGGACACTCGCACCATTGGAATCTTTAAACAGCTCAATATGAGAGATATGGAAAAAATCTACCTTATGGCAAGATAAAATAAATTTTTGTTATAATTTTTCTCTTTTTTTCGCAAAAATTCATAAAAATTTACTTGCATTCAAACAATCAATATGCTATTATAAGGCCTGTGATACACAACAGTTCACAGACCAAATGCCCAGATAGCTCAGTTGGTAGAGCAGAGGACTGAAAATCCTCGTGTCGCTGGTTCGATCCGGCTCTGGGCATTTTCGTTGCCAAGAGTAATGAAATAATTGAATACGGGCGTGTAGCTCAGTTGGTAGAGCACTTGACTTTTAATCAAGTTGTCCGGGGTTCGAATCCCCGCACGCTCATTGTAGAACAAGCGATTTTGCTTGTTCTTTTTGTTATATTAACTTATATTTTGATTACACCTATGCTATGCAAAAGATTCAGCACAGACATAATATGTGAAAAAGTCTGAAATATGTTGGAATATTTATTTGAATCGGAAATAGATGTGGATAACATCTAATTTACAACACAGGTATACAGAAGATATAATAAAAGCGAAAGTGATACGGATAGAAATAAATTGGAAGGATAAGCATTTGCAGAAAAATTTATGGAATACTTATATGAAAAATTAGAAGCATATGGGAAGTCGGATTATTATGGGTTTCATATGCCTGGGCATAAACGTAATTCGGATGTTACACGAGCGAATTTACCATATGGAATTGATATTACAGAGATTGAAGGATTTGATAATCTTCATCATGCGGAGGAGATCATCAGGGAAGCGGAAGTCAGGGCAGCGTCCATGTATCATGCAGAGGAGACGCACTATTTGATTAATGGGAGTACTGCGGGTATTTTAAGTGCGGTAATGGGATGTACTAAAAAAGGCGGAAAGATTTTAATGGCAAGAAACTGTCATAAGTCGGTCTATCATGCTGTTTTTTTAAATGAATTGCGTCCGGTATATATTTATCCGGAATTTGATGAGACAATGGAACTGAATATGGCTGTGTCTCCTGAGAAAATTGAGAGGTTATTAGAGGAACATAAGGAGGTTCAGGCTGTGGTATTGACATCACCGACATATGACGGGGTGTTGTCGGATATTGAGAGGATTTCTGAAATTGTACATCAGAAAAAAATTCCGTTGATTGTGGATGAGGCACACGGAGCACACTTTGGATTTCACCCTTATTTTCCGGAGAATGCAAATACAAAGGGAGCAGATGTTGTAATACACAGTCTGCATAAAACACTTCCGGCATTGACGCAGACAGCACTGATTCACTTGAATGGGACACGGATCGATCGAAGGAAGATTCGGAATTATCTGCATATTTTTCAGACAAGCAGTCCTTCTTATGTGTTGATGGCAAGTATGGATGAATGTCTGAGGACGGTGGCAGAGCAGGGGGATGTGTTGTTTGAGACTTATGTGAAGAATCTGGAAAGCAAAAGGGGAGAGTTGAAAAAATTAAAGCATATCAGATTGATGGAGACAGAAGAATTCGACAGATCCAAACTGGTGCTGTCTGTAAAAGATACGATTCTTAAGAAAGAGAATCGAGTGTTTACAGGGAAAATGTTATATGAGAGATTGCTTTTAGAATATCATCTGCAGATGGAAATGGCTGCAGGATCTTATGTGATTGCCATGACTTCGATTGGAGATACAAAAGAAGGAATGGATCGGCTGCTCAGTGCTTTGTTTGAGATTGATGAGGAATTGGAAAAAAATTCAGAGAAAGAGAAAAGGTATTATCTGCCCCGTCAGGAACAGGTCCTCACGAGCTTTGAGGTAGAAGGAATGCGAAGAATGGAAAACGTAAAGAGCCTGAGCTGGAAGGAGTCGGCGGGATTTATTTCCATGGAATATGCGTATTTGTATCCGCCGGGAATTCCGCTGATCGTTCCGGGGGAACGGATCACTAAGGAAACAGCAGCAATGTTAGTGGATTATCAGAACAAAGGGTTTTCTGTGGAAGGAATTAGTGTGGAAAACTATATCGAGGTGTTGATAAATGAGTAAAATTTTTTATATTATGGGGAAAAGTTCTTCCGGAAAAGATACGATTTATAAGAAAATAAGAGAAAAACTGCCGCAGTTAAAGCGGATTACTCCTTATACGACCCGACCGATCAGGGAAGGGGAGACCGATGGTGTGGAATATTTTTTTGTGGACGAAGAAAGGCTGAACGAACTTAAGGAGAAGGAACGTGTCATAGAAGTACGTTCTTATAATACAAAGTGTGGAATATGGACATATTTTACAGCAGATGACGGGCAGATTGATCTCCAGAAGTATGATTATCTTGTGATAGGGACTCTGGAATCTTATTATGGGATGCGGGAGTATTTTGGAGAAGAACAGCTGATTCCGATTTACATTGAGGTAGAGGACGGGCTGAGGCTGGAGAGAGCGCTTTGCAGGGAACGACAGCAGAAGGAACCCAAATATGCGGAGATGTGCAGACGTTTTCTGGCAGATGCAGAGGATTTCTCCGAAGAGAATTTGAAAAGAGCAGGCATTGTAAGGAGATTTGAAAATCTGAAGATGGAAAAATGTCTGAGTGAAATTACAGAGTTGATTCGGGAAGAAATGACTTCGCTTTAAAAGAAAACAGGAAAAAGATAAAAAGAGAAGCAGACGGGCAGATTTGCCGTTTGTTTCTCTTTTTTTGCTTTACAAGGTTTTAACTTGCAATTGAAGTGATATTAAAAAAGGAATGTTATAATGACGAACGTGCCATTAAGAAAGGAAACAGTTTGATGTTAAAGAAAGTAATAAAAGAGGCATTCCCTACCGTACTGGCGTTTACCATGTCAGGAATGTACAGCATTGTGGATGGGATTTTTGTAGGAAAGGCAGCGGGAGATACAGGGCTTGCAGCGATCAATATTGCGTGGCCGATCCCGGCACTGATCACTGCGCTCGGAATTGGAATCGGAACGGGAGGAAGTGTTTTGTACTCTCATTACAGAGGGCGGGGAGAGCAGAAGGTATGTGAAAATTTGTTTGAGCTTACAATGACACTTCTGATCGGTACAGGTATACTTGCAACGATTTTGCTGTCTCTGGTACAGAAACCGTTTTTAGAAATTTTGGGAGCTGCGGGAAGTGTTCAGACGGAAGCAATCAAGTATACGGCGATCATTATTGCCGGAAGTATCCTTCAGGTGGCAGGAACCGGAATCATGCCTCTTTTGAGAAATATGAATCAGTCGCTGGGAGCAATGCTCAGCATGGCGGCAGGATTTGCAGTCAATATTCTGGTGAACTATTATCTGATGTTCCGATTGAATATGGGAATCAAGGGAGCCGCATTTGGAACGGTGACGGCGCAGGCCGTGGTAGTTATGGCAGGATGTGCGATCCTGTGGAAAACAGGTTATCGAAAATGGAGACCGTTGTGGCACGGACAATATGCTGCAGATATTTTCAAGATTGGAATCACGGCATTTGGAACATCACTTGCGCCGACAGCGGCACTTATTTTTACAAATCTGCAGTGTCTTCGTTATGGTGGAAATGCAGCGGTGGCGTGTTATGCGGTTATTTCTTATATTGTATTTCCTGTTCAGTATTTTCTGACAGGAATCGGAGAAGGTGTACAGCCTCTGATTAGTTTTTATCATGGTGCGAAAAAGGAGATGGAGGTAAGAGCAGTAAAAAAAATCGCTTACACCGCAGAAATTATTTTTGGAATCACGGCGGCAGCAGTTACGATTTGTATGATTCCGTATATTGGAGGATGGTTTGGTCTGTCAGCAGAGTCAAAGCAGTGCTTTTCTTCGGGGATGCTGATCAGTTCATTTGCATTTCTGTTAACGGGAACGGCAAAGTTGAATGTATCCTGTCTCAATGCAGTCATGCAGACGAAAAAAGCGGTGTTCATGACTTATATAGAAAGCCTGGCAGTTTCGCCAATCTGTTTGTTTTTGCTTCCGGCTGTCTGGGATATCAGAGGAATCTGGCTGGCGCTCCCGGTAACGGCAGGCATTATGACAGGGATTTACGGGTTGATAAGAAAGGATAGAAAAAATGAAGAATAAAGTAAAATTCAGGCAACTGGGCAGTGTGACTCTTTTTGTTCTGCCGGCATTAATTCCTCTGATCGTATTTTGGATTTATCCGATCCTGCGATCTGTCTATATTAGTTTCACAGACTGGGATTATATGACTCCGGATTACAATTTTGTATTTTTTGATAATTTTATTTCGTTGTTTCAGGATGCCAGATTTTACGATGCACTTTGGAACACAGTTGTGTTTACATTGGGAACGCTGATTCCGACGATCGTACTTGGTCTGATGCTGGCTCTTTTGATGCAGAAAGCATTTAAAGGAAGCGGGATCATCAAATTTATTTTGTTTTCGCCATGGATCACGCCGACTGTTGCAGTGTCGATCGTATGGACCTGGATCTACGATCCGAATACGGGAATTGCAAATACGGTAATGAGATTTCTGCATCTCCCCGAATTACAGTGGATTAAAAGTTCAGACACAGCAATGCTCGCTGTGATCATTGTGACTGTGTGGAAGAGTCTCGGATATGCGATGATCTTTTATCTTTCCGCATTGGAAAAGGTTCCGAAAGAGTTGTACGAGGCAAGCGGGCTGGATGGAGCAAAAAGGTGGCAGAGATTCCGGGATGTTACGATTCCGTGTATTTCTCCGACTACGTTTTTCCTGGTAATTATTACGATGGTAACTTCACTGCAGGCATATGATCAGATTCAGATTCTGACTCAGGGAGGTCCGTCCGGAAGCACAAGAACCTTGCTGTATATGTATTATCAGCTTGGATTTGAAGAGTTTAACATGGGGCAGGCAACTGCGGTGGCGATTGTGATGATTATAATCACCGTAGTATTATCGGCAGTACAGTTCGGTGCATCGAAAAAATGGGTGCATTATTAGAAAGAAGGACAGATTATGAAGATAAGAACAGGAATCGAAAAACTCGGAAAAGGAATGATTTTACTGATCTTCAGTATTTTCACAATCTTTCCGTTTGTATGGATGATTTTAAGTGCACTGAAAACAAAGGCGGAGATTATGGATGTCCGTTCATTTTTTCCGGCAGAATTCCAGTGGCATAACTTTTACCAGGTCATTTTTGAATCACCGCTTCTTCGATATGTCGGCAACAGTTTGTTTGTATCAGTGATCACGCTGGCGCTGCAGATCGTAACAGGTGCGATGATCGCCTATGCGATTGTTTTTATGAATTTTAAAGGCAAGAAAGCGTTGTTTGCAGTCATCATGGGAACTTATATGCTTCCGACAGCAGCAACATATATTCCGAGCTATATTATTCTGGCAAACTGGAATCTGCTGAACACGTTTACAGGGCTGATCATTTCCAACTGTGTCAGCATTTTCGGAATCTTTCTGCTTCGACAGGCATTTATGCAGGTTCCAATGGGACTAATCGAGGCAGCAAGAATCGACGGGGCAAGCTCCTGGAAGATTTTGTGGCGGGTCGTGTGTCCGATGACAAAATCTTCGTTCATCACATTTGGACTGATGAACTTTATTACCTGCTACAACAGTTATATGTGGCCTTCTCTGATCACAGATGCGGATGAGAAGATGATGGTGTCACAGGGATTGAGAAAATTCTTTATAGAAGGCGGTGCTTATGGAACAGAATGGCCCCTGGTCATGGCAGGAAGTACATTGATCGTACTGCCGCTTCTGATTCTGTTTGCATTTACGCAAAAGTGGTTTATCAATGGAATCGGCGGAGATACGGGTATGAAAGGATAATTCCTTTTTTACATAAAGAAAGCAAAGAAAAAATGACATACGATGCATGAAGGAGAAAAAAGAAAATGAAAAAGAGAATTGTATCAGCATTATTAGTTTGTGTACTTGGAATGTCCCTGGTGACAGGATGTGGAAACAATGCAAAGGCTGCAGAAACGACAAAGACGGCAGATGGAAAAATTCAGTTGGATCTCTGGTATTCCGGGGGAAAAACAGCAGTCAATGTATTTCAGGACATTGTAGATGCATTCAATGAGTCTCAGGACAAATATGAAGTTAAGACAACAACACAGGCGGATTATACAGAGACTTATGAAAAACTGCAGGCAGGGATTGCAGGAAAGAAAGCTCCGGACATGGCACTTCTGGATACAGATAAATCCAGAAATCTTTCTGAAAAAAATCTGGTTGCAGACATCAATGAGTATGTAGAAAAAGATGATTCCTTTGAAAAAGATGATTATCTGCCGGTATTTTATGAGCAGGGGGAGGATGAGAACGGAAAATTGTTTGCACTGCCTGCATATGGTACAACACAGGTGATGTACTACAATAAAGCGGCATTTGAAAAAGCGGGAATTGACCCGGCAACGATCAAGACCTGGCAGGATCTTGCAGCGGCAGCAGAGAAAATGACAGCTTCTGATGGTTCCTTTGTGGGCTGGGAGCCAATGTGGGGCTCAGGAAATCTGATTGATGCAGCACTCAGCAACGGAGCCTCTCTTCTGAGTGAGGATGGGAAAAAAGTGATGATCAATTCAGACGAATGGGTAGAGGTATGGGAGAGCTTCCGTACATGGATTCACGATGACAAGATCATGAAAGTAAATTCCGGTGGACAGGGCTGGGAATACTGGTACACGACGATTGACGACGTTCTGCAGAATAAAGCAGGCGGTTATACAGGTTCTTCCGGAGATCAGGCAGATCTGGACTTTAGCATTGTGGGAGCCATGGAACAGCCTGGATTTAACGACAACCCTTCAGCACCAACGGCAGATGCACTGCAGCTTGTGATGCTTCAGAATTCTTCTGATGAAGAAAAAGAAGGTGTTTATGAGTTTATGAAATATTTTACAACTCCGGAAAATCAGGCAAAATGGTCCATGGGCACAGGATATGTGGCAGTACGTGAGTCTACACAGGAAGTAGAAGAGTTTAAGTCTTATGCAGAAGAAAATCCTCAGGCACTGGTTCCGCTTCAGCAGGCATCTCACGGAACACCGGCTCTTCAGGATCCGACAGGAGGAAAGATTCTGGATGCCCTGTCAATTGCAGCGGATAAGGTAGAGTTGGAAAACGTACCTGCACAGGAAGCTCTGGATGAAGCACAGAAAACAGCACAGGAAGCATTGGATGCATTATAAAATGAGAGATCAGATTAGATTTAAAATCGGAAAAGAAGAAAAAAATATTCAGGAAAAATGGATTGAAATTCCAGAAGGAACAGAACACATTCAGATGATGATAGAAATGCCCGAAGAATTTCGGTATATGGCATTCTTGTTTCTGGAAGATCCCAAAAAAGAAATTCGGTTTCAGAAGCTGCTGGGATATGGGCAGCAGAACCCGGGAATCGGAAAAAGTACAAAAGATACAACGATAGGAGGTGTTCCGGGAGAGATTTATCCCGGAACATGGAAAATCGGAATCGGTATTTTTACAGAATATGTTGCGCAGAAGCTGGGAGAACAAACCGGAGAAATTGTACTGACAGTTTCGGACCGGAAAGATGTGGTTTCTGATCCGATCGGCGGAGAATGCTGGGGGGAAAACGGACTTCATGTCTCGGAAAAAAGCTATCGTTGGGAGAACGTATTTTGTCCGGAATCCGGATGGTATAAGGGTGATTTTCATACGCATACGAGGTTGTCTGACGGAAAAGAGACGATCGGGCATGCTTCTGAAAGAGCAGAGGAAAGCGGTTTGGATTTTTATGTGCCGACAGAACATAATCTGATGCATACCGGCTGGTGTAAGACTTCACTCTGTGTGCTTCCCGGAATTGAGGTAACGACAGATAAAGGACACATGAATCTGTTTGGAATTACGGAAATGCCGGAGAAAATTCTGGAGATCGTGAAGCATAACGGAGAAGAGGTCATAGATACGTATATGGATCAGACGATAGCACAAGCAAAACAAAAAGGATGGATTCGCAGTATCAATCATCCGTTTCTGACCATCTGGAAGTGGCAGTTTGAAAATACAGACCTGCGGGATATCAACTGTATGGAGATCATCAATGATCCGACGTATCCGGATGGACCAGGATCTAATGATATGGCAATTCGTTTTTTGGATCAAGTATGGAATGAAGGAATTCGTGTGTTCGGAGTGGGAGGAAGTGATTCTCACAATCTGGAGGATGAATTTTATGAAGGGGCAAGCCTTCCGTCTGCGGTGGGAGATCCCGCAACATGGGTATTTTGTGACGGATTAAGTCCGAAAAATCTGATGAATGCAGTAAGGCAGGGACATCTGTGTGTGACCAGATTCTGCAAAATAGAGCCAAAAATCAAGGTGGATGGTCAGAACTGTCTTCCGGGAGATGAGATCACTGCAAAGAAGTGTGAGATTACATATCGGGCGGAAATTTTGGGACTGACAGAAGAACCGGAAGCATTTCTTGTGATGAATGGAAATTATGTGGAACTGTCGGTCAGTTCGTCTGAAAACGGAAAATATCATGTAGAGACACACTTGATTCTGGAAAATACGTCCTGGCAGTGGATCAGACTGGAAGTCAGAACAAAGAAAAAAGAATTTCTGGGATATGTAAATCCGGTATTCCGAGGAAAGAAAGAGCCGGAGAGGATCACTTTCGGAGAAATCAAAGGAGAGACAGAAGGTTTAACAGATGATTAAAGGTATTTTATTTGATAAAGATGGAACTCTGATTGACTTTTTTTCCTTATGGCTGGGTGCGGCAAAAGCGGTCGTAATACAGTTTTTAAAAGAAAATGAGCTTTCGGAGGAAGTGAAGGAACGTGTGTTTTATGCTATGGGAATCGAGAATGGAGAAATCGATCCTTATGGCGGGCTTGCGTATAAGTCCTATTCAGAAATTGCTCTGGATATTACGGATGAACTTTCAAGGGAGCAGATTTATCTGGACAGCCGAAAAGTGAGGATGCAGCTGGAGCGGCTGTTTGCTGAATATGTGACGGAAAGTCAGGCACAGTATGTGGAAACAGCGGACATTAAAGCAGTCCTTGATGCGCTGAAACAAAGAGACATCCGGGTTGGACTTGCAACAGCAGACACGGTGCGGTCTGCAAGAAACTGTCTGCAGCGGCTGGGGGTACTGGAAAAATTTGATTATGTGGGAGCAGATGATGGTGTTCTGCGCCCCAAACCGGAAGCAGATATGTTTCTGGAATTTCAGAAAAAATTCGGGCTGAAGCCGCAGGAAATTGCAGTGGTTGGAGATACATATAATGACATTCGTTTTGCAAGAGAGAACGGCGGAGTGGCCATTGGTGTTTTAAGCGGAGTGAGTCAGGAAGCAGATTTTTGCGGGGAAGCAGATTATATATTAAATTCTGTGGGAGAACTTCCGCAATTATTGGAACAGATATAGATATTAAGGAGGCATTGCTGTGGCTGAGATTCAGTTGAAACATGTATATAAAAAATATGAAGACAAAGTAGTTGCGGTACAGGATTTTAATCTTAAGATCAAGGATCAGGAGTTTGTGATTTTCGTAGGTCCTTCCGGATGTGGAAAATCGACAACGCTGCGGATGATCGCAGGATTGGAGGAAATATCCGACGGGGAGCTTCTGATCGATGGAAAAATGATGAATCAGGTACAGTCATGCGACAGAGATATTGCAATGGTGTTTCAGAATTATGCACTGTACCCGCATATGACCGTATTTGAGAATATGGCATATAGCCTCCGGCTGAAAAAGGTACCGAAAAAAGAACGCAGACAGAAGGTGGAGGAAGCGGCAAAGATTCTTGGACTCGAAGGGGTTCTGGACAGAAAGCCGGGAGAACTTTCGGGCGGGCAGAAGCAGAGAGTGGCAATGGGACGTGCAATTGTACGGAATCCAAGAATTTTCCTGATGGATGAGCCATTGTCCAATCTGGATGCAAAATTAAGAACACAGATGAGGGCGGAGATACTGAGGTTGTACCAGAAGCTGAAAACGACGTTTATTTATGTGACGCATGATCAGACAGAGGCGATGACACTTGGAACAAAGATTGTAGTGATGAAAGACGGAGTGATTCAGCAAGTCGCATCACCGGAAGAACTTTACAACTGTCCGGCAAATACATTTGTGGCAGGTTTTATCGGAATGCCGCCTATGAATTTCTTTCAGGGGAAATGCTGCAGAGGCGGAGAATATGGAACCTATCTTCAGATTGGAGATTTTGCGGTCAATCTGACAGAAGAAGATGCCGAAAGAGTTTTCCGAAAGGGATATATGGGTGAGGTGATCACAGTAGGTGTGCGTCCGGAAGATCTGGTACTTACAGAGGAAGGAACAGAGCATGAGGTTCTGGTGTATGAAATGCTCGGTGCAGAAACCTATCTTTATTTTACATACGAAGGGAAGGATGTGGCATTGAGGACAAATGCAGACACACCATATAGACGGGGAGACAGGATTTCTTTTTGTCTCAGAAATGATAAACTGCACTTGTTTGACGGTGACACCGGGATCAGAATATAAGAAAGACGGCGGAAGGAGACTTCTGCTGTTTTTTTTGTGCAATTGCAGGAATCTGGGTATATCTTACATCAAAATTATGCTATACTGAAACAGTAACCGAAGGAATTCAAGAAAAGACAGCAGGTGATGATATGAGCAGTTTTAAAGACGTGGTTGGACACAAAAATATAATACAGTATATTGAAAATGCGGTAAAAACAGATAAGGTTTCCCATGCATATATTTTGAATGGGGAAAAAGGTTCCGGAAAACGACTTCTGGCAAATTTGTTCGCTATGAGCCTGCAGTGTCAGAACCGGGATGAAGACGGAGACGCATGCGGAAAGTGCCAGTCCTGCAAACAGGCAGCATCGAATAATCAGCCGGATATTATCAGGGTGACACACGAAAAACCAAATACGATCAGTATTGATGACATCAGAGAGCAGATCAACAATGATATTGTGATCAAGCCATACAGCAGCAAATATAAGATCTATATTGTACCAGATGCAGATATGATGAGTGTACAGGCGCAGAATGCGCTGTTGAAGACGATCGAGGAGCCGCCGGCTTATGCGGTGATCCTGCTTCTGACAGAGAATGCGGAGATTACTTCTTCCGACGATCCGTTCCAGATGTGTAATGCTGAAGCTGAGAAATATCAAAGATCAGCTGATCAAAAAATATCTGATGGAACAGATGGAGATTCCGGATTATAAAGCAGATGTGTGCGTGGCGTTTGCGCAGGGGAATATGGGACGTGCGATCATGCTTGCGACATCAGAGCATTTTAATGAGATCAAGGAAGAGGCAGTTCATCTGCTGCGTGAGATTAATGACATGGATGTGGATGCGCTGGAGGCAGCCGTAAAACGAGTGGTTTCTTATAAGATGAATATCACAGACTATCTGGATGTGATCTCGGTATGGTATCGGGATGTGCTGATCTATAAAGCCACAAAGAATGTGGATCAGGTCGTATTTTCTGATCAGCTCAGATTTATCAAGGACCGGGCAAGCAAGAGCTCTTACGAGGGAATCGAGAATATTCTGGACGGAATTGAAAAGGCAAAGGCCAGACTAAAAGCAAATGTCAATTTTGAACTGACGATGGAATTGCTTTTATTGACAATAAAGGAGAACTGATAGAATGACAAAAGTGATTGGAGTAAGGTTTCGGACAGCCGGAAAAATCTACTATTTTTCACCGGGAAAGTTTGAGATCAAACAGGGAGACCACGTGATTGTGGAGACTGCGCGCGGTGTAGAGTATGGAAAGGTTGTGATCGGAACCAGAAAAGTAAAAGATCAAGAGGTGATACAGCCGCTGAAGTCTGTCATTCGGATCGCCACAGAGCAGGATCAGAAGACAGAAGAGAAAAATAGAGAAAAAGAAAAGGAAGCATTTCAGATTTGTCTGGAAAAGATCAGAAAGCATGGTCTGGAGATGAAACTGATCGATGCGGAATATACATTTGACAACAATAAAGTGCTGTTTTATTTCACAGCAGACGGGCGTATCGATTTCCGTGAGCTGGTAAAAGATCTGGCAGCAGTATTTCGCATTCGGATCGAGCTGCGTCAGATCGGTGTAAGAGATGAGACGAAGATCCGGGGCGGAATCGGAATCTGCGGAAGACCATTATGCTGTCACACGTATTTGTCCGAGTTTGCTGCAGTTTCCATTAAGATGGCAAAAGAGCAGAATCTGTCCCTGAATCCGACCAAGATCTCCGGAGTGTGCGGAAGGCTGATGTGTTGTCTGACGAACGAGGAAGAGACTTATGAAGAATTAAACAGCCAGCTTCCGTCAGTAGGAGATACGGTTACGACTTCAGATGGATTGACAGGAACGGTCCATTCCTTAAGTGTTCTGAGAAAACTGGTGAAAGTAGTTGTAAATCTGGAAAACGATGAAAAAGAAATCAGGGAATATCAGGCGGAAGAATTAAAATTCCGTCCGCGTAAGCGAAAAGCGAAGGTCTCAAAAGAAGAGATGCGCAAGCTCGCGGAACTGGAAAAGGGAGAAGGAGCGTCAAGATTAGATGACAAATAATTTAAAATCCGGAGAGCGTCTGGATGATCTGCAGCTTAATGGGCTTCAGATCATCCAGGATCCGGAACGATTTTGTTTTGGGATTGATGCGGTGATGCTTTCTGATTTTGCCAGGGTCAAACCGGGGGAGAAGGTTCTGGATCTGGGAACCGGAACTGGGATCTTACCGATTTTATTGTCCGCAAAGACCAGAGGAGAGCATTTTATCGGACTTGAGATTCAAAAAGAAAGTGCTGATATGGCGCGAAGAAGTATAGAGTGGAATCATCTGCAGGAAAAAATTGAGATTGTGCAGGGAGATATCAAAGAGGCGGCAGCGTTATTCAAGCCGACTTTTTTTGATGTGATCGTGACCAATCCACCGTATATGCTGAACCAGCATGGTCTGCAGAATCCGGGAGATGCCAAAGCGATCGCGCGGCATGAGATTTTATGTACTCTGGATGATATTTTACGAGAGAGCAAACAATTACTTGCGGACGGGAAAGGACGGTTTTATATGATACATAAACCGTTTCGTCTGGGAGAGATTCTGACGAAGATGAGTGAATATAAGATCGAACCGAAGAGGATCCGATTTGTGCATCCTTATATTGATAAGGAACCTACGATGGTGCTGATTGAAGGTCTTCGAGGCGGAAAACCGAGGGTAACGATCGAACCGCCTATAATTATGTATACCCGGTGAGGGTGAGAGAAAGGAAACAGCATGACAGGAACGTTATATTTGTGTGCAACTCCAATCGGAAATCTGGAGGATATGACTTTTCGTGTGATCCGTACACTCAAAGAAGTGGATCTGATCGCAGCGGAGGATACAAGAAACAGTATCAAGCTGTTAAATCATTTTGAGATACAGACACCAATGACCAGTTATCACGAATACAATAAATACGAAAAAGGAAGAAAGCTGGTAGAAAAGCTGTTGGAAGGACAGAATATCGCTTTGATCACAGATGCCGGGACGCCCGGAATTTCGGATCCCGGAGAGGAACTTGTGAAGATGTGCTATGAATCCGGAATTCCGGTAACATCTCTTCCGGGGGCAGCAGCCTGTATTACGGCACTGACAATTTCCGGGCTGTCTACCAGACGATTTGCATTTGAAGCATTTTTGCCATCAGATAAAAAAGAACGGGAACAGATTTTAAAGGAGATGGAGACTGAAACGAGGACTATGATCGTATATGAAGCACCTCATCGTCTTGTAAAGACTCTGAAATTGTTTCTGGAGCGGCTTGGAAACCGGAAGATTACCGTATGCCGGGAGTTGACAAAACGTCATGAGACAGCTCTTGCAGTGACTTTGGAAGAAGCAGTGGCTCATTATGAGGCAAATCCTCCAAAAGGGGAATGTGTTCTGGTGATCGAGGGGAAGAGCCGGGAAGAAGCCCGGGAAGAGGAGAGAAAACAGTGGGAAGAAATGACCATTGAAGATCACATGGAAGTATACACAAAACAGGGAATGGATAAGAAATCAGCAATGAAAGCTGTCGCAAAGGACAGGGGAGTGTCTAAGAGGGATATTTATCAATATCTGGAAAGCAGAAAATAAAAAAGGAACACGGAGATCAGTGAAAGATTTCTGTGTTCCTTTTTTGTACGATGAGCTTATGTGATTCAGATTTTTTTGATATCCACAACCTCTCCGTCTCTCATGGAGATTACTTTTTGTCCTGCAATCTCAGTTTCTCCCCGCTTGTTAGTTACATAGAGGACTGTAATGCCAAGCTCTTTGTTGATGCGCCGGATATCACGCATCATTTCTTTTCTGCGATATTCGTTCTGTCGGGCAAAATCTTCATCGACCAGAAGGACTTTTGGTTTGCATACAACAGCACGTCCAAGTGCAACGCGTTGTTTCTGCGCCTCATTGATCACCCGGATCTTTTTCTCAAGAATGTCCGTGATATTGAAAAAATGTGCTGCCATTTTCACACGGCTGTCAATAATCTGCCGCGGAAGATTGCGAAGGCGCAGTCCAAGCGCGATATTGTCATACACGTTTAAGTGAGAATAGAGCTGATAATTCTGAAACGCCATGGCAAGACTACGGTCACGGGGCAGAATATCGTTGAGCAGATCTTTTCCGAGATAGATTTCACCGGATGTAATATCCTCCATACCACCGATCATGCGAAGTATGGTGGATTTTCCGCAGCCGCTTGGTCCGAAAAAGGTAACAAACTCTCCGTCTTCTATATGCAAAGAAAGATTTTTGACAGATACAAATCCGTTGGGATATGTCTTGTTCAGATTTTCAAGAGTAATACTCGCCATCAGAACACCTCCTTATGTCTAACATCAGTGTATCATATTCAAACCTGCAAAACAATCTATTGCAGCATGAATTGAGCAAGGACCACGCTGGCTGCAAGTCCGGCGAAGGTGGCAATCAGCGCTCCAGTCAGTGTGTAGCGGGAGTTTTTGATCTTTGCGGTCATGAAATAGACACTCATAGTATAAAAGATGGTCTCTGTACAGGACATGGAAATGGATGCAATCAGTCCGATCAGAGAATCCGTACCAAACTCTTTATAGAGATCCAGAAGAAGTCCGGTAGCGGCTGAGGAAGAAAACATTTTGACAACCGTAAGAGGAACCAGTTCTCCGGGAAATCCAATGGCAGCAGTAAACTGCCCAATACAGGAGGAAATCATCTCCAGAAACCCGGAAGCGCGGAGAATACCCACTGACACCATAAGTCCGATGAGTGTGGGCATGATCTTGAGAACGGTTAAAAATCCGTTTCGGGCACCTTTGATGAAATGTTCATAGACGTTGATCTTCATCAGAAGTCCATAGACGATGATGGCAAGGATCAGAAACGGGACAATAAAATTGGTGAGGTAGAGAAAAAGATTCATGAATGACTCCAAAATAAAATCAGATTTTTAAATCTATATGCGGTTTCAGAGAATAACATCCCTCAAGAACTCATAAGATAAAACAAAATCGATTTTGGGAGTTTGCCATGTCAGATCGTTTGCGAAAGAGCACAAAAAAGCAAGTCATCTCGATCATTCTTGTTCTTACCTTGCTGTTGTCTGTGATATTGTCCGGATGTCACGGGCAGTCTTCAGAAATCCAGAATAAAAAGTTCAGAAAATTTACCGAAACCTTATTTTTGTCAGGAAGTGGCGTCAAATACGGTCAGTCTGCATTATACACTCAAAGATCCCGGTCAGTATGGGATTCAGGATTCCCCGGTTACATTCGGATATTTTAATACGGATAAAGGAACCCGAAAAATTTCCACAGAAAATACACAGGCGGCATTGAAACGATTTTCCTATCGGAAATTATCAAGGGAAAACAGGCTTACATATGATGTGTTGGATTATTATCTGGAGTTATCTAAAAAAGAAAGTGACTATCTGCTGTATGAAGAGCCCATGGGGACAGTCAGCGGTGTGCAGACACAGATTCCGGTACTGTTGTCAGAATATCAGTTTCAAAGCAAAGAAGATGTGGATGCTTATCTGGAGTTGATGAAAACAACACCCGATTATTTTAATTCCCTGATCGCATTTGAACAGGAAAAGGCACAAAAAGGGCTTTTTATGGCAAGCTATACGGCGGACACCGTAATTGAACAGTGTCAGGCATTCATTGATATGGGAGACTCCAACTATCTGATTTCCACGTTTGTTGATCGGATCCAGAAGCTTACAGATCTGTCCGAATCGGAGAAAAGTGATTATATCCAGAAAAATGCATATATGCTGAAGACCTATGTGTTGCCGGCCTATCAGCAGCTGATTAAAACCGTGGTGGAGTTGAAAGATTCCGGTAAGAACGAAGAAGGACTCTGTTATCTGCCAAACGGAAAAGAATATTATGAACTGACAGTGCAGGCGTCCACAGGATCTGCAAGAACAGTTCCTCAATTACAGAAACTGACAAAGAATCAAATGAAAGATGATCTGGCGGCAATGAAAGCTGTGATCGGACTGACAGCAGAACAGGCAAAGGAAACAGCAGTGATGGAATCTACCGATCCAAAAGAAATATTAAACAGCCTGAGTCTGGATATTCAGAAGACGTTCCCAAAACTTCCCCAGACGAGTGTAGAAGTAAAATATGTGCCAAAAGCCATGGAAGCACATCTAAGTCCGGCATTCTATATGATACCGGCATTGGATGACACAGAAGAAAATGTCATCTATGTCAATCAGGCCCAGATGGGTAATAAGCTGACACTGTATACAACACTGGCCCATGAGGGGTATCCGGGGCATCTGTATCAGACGGTTTATTACGCATCGACAAAGCCGGATCCACTGCGCAGTATTTTCAATTTTGGCGGATATGTAGAAGGCTGGGCAACGTATGCGGAAATGGGTTCCTACTATCTGGCAGATTCTCTTACCAGAGAGCAGGCGGTTCTGCTTCAGAAAAACAGTTCCATTTTGCTGGCATTGTATGCGCTGGCAGATATGGGCATTCATTATGATGGGTGGAATCGGATGGATACTGTAAAATTTTTCAAAGAATATGGAGTCGGAAGTGCGGAGATCGTAAATCAGATTTATGATCTGATCATTGGATCTCCGGGAAATTATCTGAAGTATTATATCGGCTATGTAGAATTTCTGGAATTAAAGAAAAAATGGGTCGAAAAAAAGGGCGAGGATTTTTCCCAGAAAGAATTTCATAAGGCAGTACTGGATGTAGGACCGGCACCGTTTGAACTGGTAGAAAAATATATGTGGCAGGGAGAAAAATAAAAGATGTTGAATTATCTGTGGGCAGGAATGATTATAATCGGAATCATATATGGTGCATTCACCGGAAAAATGCCCGATATCACGAATGCAGCTCTGGATTCTGCAAAAGATGCAGTAACCTTGTGTATTACAATGGTGGGAGTGATGGCATTCTGGATGGGAATCATGGAAATTGCGTCCCGGGCGGGAATTATTGAGATGGCATCGAAAAAAATGAGACCGCTGATCCGATTTTTGTTTCCTGATATTCCGAAAGAGCATCAGGCAAATCAGTATATTACAACAAACTTTATTGCAAATTTTCTGGGGCTTGGCTGGGCGGCAACGCCTGCCGGACTTCAGGGAATGCAGGCACTGGCCGAATTAGAACAGGAAAGAAGGATGAAAAGAGCGCCGGGAAAGGCAAGAAAGCCCGGCGTGGCATCCAATGAAATGTGCACATTTCTGATCATGAATATCTCTTCGCTGCAGTTGATCCCGATCAATGTGATCGCCTACCGGAGTCAGTATGGAAGTGTGAATCCGGCGGCAATTGTAGGTGCGGGGATTGTGGCGACAACAGTGAGTACGCTGGCCGGGATGGTGTATTGTAAGATTATGGACAGGAAGAGATAAGTCCGATCCGGGCATACTCGATCAATTCTTCTTCCACGCGTTTCATCACTTCTTTTGTCTCCGGATTGGTATAAGGGATCCTGGCAATGATTTTGGGAATATAGTTTTGCTCTTCGATGATATCCAGACTTTCCCGGAAGTTAATATCATAAAAATAAGCAAGATAAGAAATCCAGTAATCCATCGGTGTTACCCGGTCAGAGGACAGGATACATTCATGACGTAAAATAGAATCTCTTACTTTTGGAGAAATCGCAGAGGCGCCTGTTTCCTCTGCGGAAGTATCCATAAAAGTTTCCAGTCTGTCTTCCAGTTTTACACGGCAGTTGTCCAGTTTATCGGCATCCCGGATGATCTTTGCATGAAGTAAAGTACGTGCATCGGAAATTCCATCCAGCTTAAAATCACTGTGTTTGGCAATGGAAATACGGATGATTTCGTCAAAATCTGATTCTGGAATAAAGTTACGGATCAGATTTTGATGAGGCGCATTGTCGAACAGAATTTTGACTCCGTAAGCTGCGTGATCCATCGTGTCAGGGAGAAAACTGTCAAATTGCTTCAACTGTTCAAAACGTCCGATATCATGCAGCAGTGCGATCATCTTGGCGAGGGACGTATCTTCCTCAGATAATTTCATACGGGCGGCAATATCGGCACTTTCTTTGACAACACCGTAGGTATGTACGATTTTTAGACGAATTTTGTCATTGTGGCAGTCGTAGTCTTTTAAATAATTGTTGAATTGGGTTTTGGCGGTATAAAAATCCATGAAAATAGTACGCTCCTTATCATTGTCATAAATTTTGTTATTTTTATTTTGATGAGTTTCTCGGGGAATGTCAAGTGGGATGAAAAGAACTATTACTCAAAAATGGGGCATGTCATTTAAAATGAGGTGCTCCATTTTTGAGTTTCTTTTATCTTTCATCATTAAGATAGGTATTTCGAAGAGATTCTAATTCTAAATGTGTATTGGTAATAGCTTGTTGAACATCAATTTCAGAATCTAACAATTTATATATCCAGTCACAGACAACAGCATCAATTTCGTATTGAGGGATGACCTTGTTATTAGATAGTTTGGGAGGAATTGTAGGCTTGGTATATTTATAAATAGAATGATATAAAGGAAGCCAAGGATACAACTCTGTTAATTCATCATTGGTGTAGGTGCTATTTAGCGCAGAAAGCCCACCTAATAAAGAGGAATAGTTTGTAATTTGCTCATCGCAAGTCCATTTGAGAAATTCAAAAGCTTCTTGTTTTTTATCAGAGTGACTATTGATACCAAGTCCCCAACCACCAAGCAAAGGAGAATGACCAGGAATTAAGTGATAGCCTATTGAGCCCACAATACTATTTTTTCTCAGGTCAGTAACATCAGATAAAAATGATGGATATGAAATAAGCATTGCGGTTTCTCCCTTTAGAAAATCATCGACAACACTGATATCTGTAGCTGTTCTGTAATCGGGTTTTGCATTTTTTATAGATTTAACAAAATTAATATATGCTTTTAAGGAATGATCGGAGTCTAAACAGACATTTCCATGTCGATTGAAAAGACTGCCGCCATATGATCTGAGACGCATATATATTTCAGGAGTTAGGCATTCGCTATAGGCAGTAGGTATGGAAATTCCATATGAAATAGCAGTGGTCTTGTTTGTAAAGAAATCGGCAATTGTATTAAATTCTTTCAAAGTACTGGGTGGACGAAGTGAAATATTATTTTCTCTTCATAATCATTTTTTAATGCCGTGTTTTCAAATAAATCTTTTCGGTAATAAAAAATTTGTGGAGCATACATAAAATGGAATGCCGTAATAGCGACCGTTAAAAATGCTGTAATACTTCAAACAATTCGGAAGAAAGATATCAGGGTTAATGGAATGAAATTTAGTAGTGATATCTTCTAATATCTGCTCAGAGGCAAGGGAAGGAAGCCAGGGAATATCATACATAAATACGTCATAAGGCTGTTCGTTGTTTGAACGGTATTTTTCTACAATAGTTTCATATAAACGATGATGTGGAAGAATCGTTACATCTGCATGAATATCTGTTTTGTTTTCAAAGTTTTTTAATAAACCCAGCAGAGAATGAACTTGAGACGTATCAAGCATTAAACACGAATGTTCTTTAATCTTTTTTCTTTTTAATAACGTGTGATTTATCACATTGTAGTTATAATTATAAAATTTTCCCCCACTAAAATAATTTTTTCAGTTTCTTTGTTAG
>ENA-OQBV01000479-OQBV01000479.1-human-gut-metagenome-genome-assembly--contig:-NODE-479-length-22395-cov-3.121565_pt1 | contig 22395 bp, 23 predicted proteins | sample MGYA00242750_ERZ504559 | MGnify/ENA primary metagenome ERZ504559 (study PRJEB26092, sample SAMD00036230) | human gut metagenome | host: Homo sapiens | study: EMG produced TPA metagenomics assembly of... | reverse complement strand
AAAATAGAAAAAAAATAAAAAAAATTCAAAAAAGGGGTTGCAATTCCTATGGAGCTATGCTAATATATAACTCGGTCATCACTGAAGCAGTGATGAGGACATGGCTCCATGGTCAAGCGGTTAAGACGCTAGCCTCTCACGCTGGAATCAGGGGTTCGATTCCCCTTGGAGTCACTTTTGAAAGGGTATCCGCAGAAGAGTTCTGCGGATATTTTTTTGCCTAAAAGCCTTTGTTTTCAAGGGATTTGAAGCCTTAAAAATTTTCTTGGTGCTTGGTGGATGTATGAAATTGTGATTGAATTTTTGATTACACTTGATTACACTTTAGCAAGCTGAAGCTTTTTCGATTAAATTAGCCTTTTCTACTTCCGTGTTGCGGTCAAAGCAGTAGTTTCCTAAAGTTGTTCGTTCATCTGCATGACCGACCATTTCATGAACGGTATTCAAGTTTATTTTTCTATATAATCGTTTGATTGTCTTTTTGTCTTCCAGTGGGAAACTGTGTTGTACAAAAAGCTTTTTAAAGAACCATGTCTATGCGCAGGGTATCAAGTAGGGTATCAAGCGTAAAATCAAAACAAATTTAACCTGCAAATAATTTGCCCAAAAGCCTTAGTTCACAAAGAATTCAAAGTAGTATACCCCATCCGAGTATCCTGTAATTCATGCCTGCGGCAGGCGAACTCCGTCCGATAAGGAATGAAAAAAACAGTAACTCCTTTTAAGGGAATTACTGCCTCATATAAGTTATTGATGTAATCTGTTTAATTTTTCTAACAACATTTTCTTGTTTGTAAGATATTCTACTATAGCATAAAGAATACCAATCAAGAAGAAACATTGAGATAATGTATATGCATATTCATAATGGAATATTTCAAATAGTATAAAACTTAACATCCCAATTAAACAAAGATTATACTCCGTTTGAAAATTATATGCCAGAATAAAATGGATTATCGGCATGAACATATTCAACAGATGATATCAGAGGCGCGGAAGCTTTTTAAACAGGAAAGACAGGAGTGTAAATGAGAGGTTCCTGTCTTGTTAAAAAAATCACAGAATCTGCCAAAGAAATTGTGTATATTCTTTGTTTTATTGTAATAATTACAGATTGTCTTTTAATGGCAGATAAGATATAATGAAAGCCATAGAGTGAAACCTATAGTATGCGCTGCCACAGACGGCTGTGCGCAAAGAATTGGAGGAGAAAATATGTTAGTATCAGCAACAGAAATGCTTCAGAAAGCAAAAGCAGGTCATTATGCAGTTGGACAGTTCAACATCAACAACCTGGAGTGGACAAAAGCAATCCTGACAGTAGCAGAGGAATGCAAATCACCGGTTATCCTGGGAGTATCTGAAGGTGCAGGAAAATATATGACAGGATACAAGACTGTAGTAGGTATGGTAGAGGGAATGTTAGAAGAGATGAACATCACAGTTCCGGTTGCTCTTCACCTGGATCACGGCAGCTACGAAGGATGTATGAAATGTGTAGAAGCAGGATTTTCTTCTATCATGTTTGATGGATCTCACTATCCGATCGAAGAAAACATTGCAAAGACAAAAGAACTGGTAGCAGTTGTAAAAGAGCACGGAATGTCTCTGGAAGCTGAAGTTGGTTCTATCGGTGGAGAAGAAGACGGAGTTGTAGGAAAAGGTGAATGTGCAGATCCACAGGAATGTAAGATGATCGCTGATCTTGGTATCAATTTCCTTGCAGCAGGAATCGGTAACATCCACGGAAAATATCCAGAGAACTGGGAAGGACTCAGCTTCGAGACTCTGGATGCAATCCAGCAGCTGACAGGAGATATGCCACTGGTTCTTCACGGTGGTACAGGTATTCCGGAAGACATGATCAAAAAAGCGATCAGCCTCGGAGTTGCTAAGATCAATGTAAATACAGAGTGCCAGCTTGCGTTCGCAGATGCAACACGCAAATATATCGAAGCTGGAAAAGACCTGGAAGGAAAGGGATTCGACCCACGTAAATTATTAAAACCAGGCGCAGATGCAATCATGGCAACTGTAAAAGAAAAAATGGAGCTGTTTGGCTCTGTTGGAAAAGCAGAAGCGTAAGTAATAAGTATTTGTTAGAAATTTTAACTTGCCTTTTTGCGGTGATTGAGGTATACTAAGCCTCGTAGATGAGAACAAAGGCGTTCCAAGCTTGCTTGGAATGCCTTTTTTAGAAAATGCGTTTACAAAAGTGAAATGAAGGAAGGTAGTTTTATGAGCACAGAATTATTCAATGTAGCGGATATTTTTGGGGAAAATGTTTTCAATGACACAGTGATGCAGGAGCGTCTCCCGAAAAAGGTGTACAAGAAGCTGAAACAGACGATCGAAGAAGGAACAGAACTGGATATAGAGACAGCAGACGTCATTGCACATGAGATGAAAGAATGGGCAATCGAAAAAGGGGCGACACATTATACACACTGGTTTTTGCCGTTGACAGGTGTGACAGCGGAAAAGCATGACTCTTTTATTTCAGCTCCACTTCCAAGCGGAAAAGTGCTGATGAGTTTCTCAGGAAAAGAGCTGATCAAAGGAGAACCAGATGCATCTTCTTTCCCGTCAGGCGGACTTCGGGCTACCTTTGAGGCGAGAGGATATACAGCATGGGATTGTACTTCTCCGGCGTTTGTAAGACAGGACGCAGCAGGAGCTACACTTTGTATTCCGACCGCTTTCTGTTCTTATACAGGAGAAGCACTGGATCAGAAGACTCCACTGCTTCGTTCCATGCAGGCATTGAATGTACAGGCGCTCAGACTTCTGCGTTTGTTTGGAAATACAACTTCAAAGAAAGTGACTCCATCCGTTGGGGCAGAGCAGGAGTATTTCCTTGTAGATGCAGAAAAATTCCTTCAGAGAAAAGACTTAATATATACAGGACGTACGTTGTTTGGTGCGATGCCTCCGAAAGGACAGGAGCTGGACGACCACTATTTCGGAACAATCCGCCAGAGAATCGCTGCTTTTATGCGTGATGTGAACATTGAACTCTGGAAAGTAGGGGTTTCTTCCAAGACACAGCACAATGAGGTGGCACCGGCTCAGCATGAACTGGCACCGATTTATGCAGAAGCGAATATTGCGGTAGATCACAACCAGATTGTAATGCAGACATTAAAGCGGATCGCATGCGAGCACGGAATGAAATGTCTCCTTCATGAAAAACCATTTGCAGGCGTCAACGGTTCCGGAAAGCACGACAACTGGTCGATCATTACAGATGATGGAATCAATATGCTGGATCCGGGAACAACACCACATGAGAATATTCAGTTCTTGCTTGTTTTGACTTGCATTCTGAAGGCGGTTAACAAGCATGCGGATCTTCTGAGAGAATCGGCAGCAGATCCTGGAAATGATCACAGACTGGGAGCAAACGAAGCACCTCCTGCAATTATTTCCGTATTCCTTGGAGAACAGTTGGAAGATGTGATCGATCAGCTGATCAGTACAGGGGAAGCAACACACAGTCTGGAAGGCGGAAAGCTGGAGACTGGTGTAAGAACACTTCCAGAACTGACAAAGGATGCGACAGACAGAAACAGAACATCACCGTTTGCATTTACAGGAAATAAATTTGAATTCCGTATGGTAGGTTCCAGAGATTCCATCGCATCTGCCAACATTGTTCTGAATACGATCGTGGCAGAGGCATTTGCAGAGGCTTGCGAAGTTCTGGAGAAAGCAGATGATTTCCAGCTTGCAGTTCATGATCTGATCAAAGAATATGCAATGGAGAATCAGAGAATCATTTTCAATGGAGACGGTTACTCTGAAGCCTGGGTGAAGGAAGCAGAAAGACGCGGACTTCCGAACATCAAATCTATGGTGGAAGCAATTCCGGCAATGGTGACAGAGAAAGCAGTGACATTGTTTGAGAGATTTGGAGTATTTACAAAAGCAGAGCTGGAATCCCGTGCAGAAATCCAGTACGAGAGTTATGCAAAAGCGATTAACATCGAAGCCCGTACGATGATCGATATGGCAAGAAAACAGTTTATCCCTGCAGTGATCAAATATACAAAAACGCTCGCAGATACAGTACTTGCGGTAAAGGAAGCAGGTGTGGATGCAAGTGTACAGGCAGAGACACTTGAGGAGATCACAGTACTCTTGAAAGAGGCAAGAGCAGCTCTGGCACGTCTGGAAGAGGTGACAGCACAGGCAGCTGCCAAAGAAGAAGGACCGGTACAGGCAAATTTCTACCACGATGAAGTGTGCCCGGCAATGGAGAATCTGAGAAGACCGATCGACAAACTGGAAATGATCGTGGACAAAGAGGCATGGCCGATGCCTTCTTACGGAGATCTGATCTTCGAAGTTTAATCAATCAAAGAAATGAAGAAAAAACCGGATGCGATTTGAACGAGAATCGTGTCCGGATTTTTGTAATGGGAGGGAATAAAAAGTATGAAGACAGCAGCAGAATTGAGACAGCTTGTGACAAGGATCGATCACAGGAGTTATCCTGCCTATAAAGACACAAAGGGAATGTATCAGTTTCCGGGCTATCTGCTATCTATTGACCATGTACAGGGAGATCCGTTTGCATCTCCATCCAGGGTCAGTATTCAGGTGAAAGGAAAGATTGCAGGATTTCCGGAGCAGTTATATCAGACAAAATGGCAGAAAACAGCATTGGAGGATGCGCTGATCCGGCAGTTCGGACAGTGTTGTGAGAAATTTGGATTCAAGGCAAAGGGATCCGGGAAGAGCGGGATGATCTCTATCAGCCGGTGCGGTCAGGAAGTGCTGGAGAGAAGTGCGGCGCAGATCGATGAAAAAACAGGAGATATCCACATTCGTCTGGAAGTGGGATTTCCGGCAAACGGAAGGACGATCAATGCAAGAGAATGGATCCGGATCTTTTTTGAGTTTCTTCCGGAGTGTGTCGAAAAGGCACTCTACTATAAAACTGTGATGCGAAGAGACTGCAGAAGATCAGTGATCTGGCAGAGGACCAGCAGGCACTTCGGGACATACTGCCAAAGCTGGGATTGTGTGCTTTTTGTTGCAAACGGATCTATTCTGCCGCGAGAGTCAGGCGTTTTCCGCCCGTCCGATGAAAAGCGCAGTTTGTTTCCAGTCTCCAGAGGAGATGGAAGTGGAAATTACGCTGCCGCACAGAGGTGTGATAAGAGGAATGGGAATTCGAAAAGGGATCACTCTGATCGTGGGAGGTGGATACCATGGAAAGTCCACTCTTTTGAAGGCGTTGGAGCTTGGCGTGTACAATCATATTGCAGGTGATGGAAGAGAATATGTGATCACAGATTCCACAGCAGTCAAGCTTCGTGCAGAAGACGGAAGAAGTATCAAAAAAACGGACATTTCCATGTTTATCAATGATCTGCCAAATGGAAAAGATACCACTCATTTTTATACAGAGGATGCCAGCGGAAGTACGTCTCAGGCTGCAAACGTTGTGGAAGCAATGGAAGCGAAAGCAGGTGTCATGCTGATCGATGAGGATACCAGCGCGACAAACTTCATGATCCGGGATGAACTGATGCAGAGGGTAATTCACCGGGATATGGAGCCGATCACGCCGTTTATCGAACGCATCCGGGAGTTATATGAAGAAGAGGGGATTTCCACTGTGATTGTGGCGGGAAGCTCCGGAGCTTATTTTCATATCGCGGACTGCATCGTGCAGATGGATCGGTACATGCCGAAGGATATCACGCAGACGGCGAAAAAAGAAGCAGAACAGTTTCCGCAGTTGAGCGGACCGAAAGAGAAAGCGAAAAAGCCTGATTTTGCAAGAAAACCACAGCAGGGACGGGAGTGGAACGGAAATGACCGCATCAAAATGAAGACCTTGGGGAAAGAAGCGATTTCCATCAATCGGGAGACGATCGATCTGCGTTATGTGGAGCAGATCACAGACAGCGAACAGGTAACTTCTCTCGGATATTGTGTAAAATACGCACAGCGCCATTTACTGGATGGAACACGTACCTTGCAGGAAGTCGTGGCAATGTTGGAAAAGAAGATTGAGAAGGAGTCGCTTGCCGCACTTTGTGAAAGCACCTCTTCTGTTGCCAATCTGGCCCGTCCGAGAACGCAGGAGATCTTCGCATGTTTTGACCGGTATCGGGGATTAAAATTATAGATACAGGGGGAATAAAATATGAGGTTTATCCATTTGTCAGATCTGCACATCGGCAGACAGCTTCATCAGTACAATTTAAAAGAAGATCAGGAGCATATCCTGGGGGAAGTGGTGGAGTATGCCAAAATGCTGAGACCGGATGCGATCGTGATCGCGGGGGATGTGTATGATAAGTCTGTACCATCTGCTGAGGCGGTGGGGATTTTTGACTGTTTTTTGACAGAACTTTCTGCACTGAAACCTGAAATTCCGATCCTGATCATCAGCGGAAACCATGATTCGGCGCAAAGGCTTGATTATGCCAGTGGAATTCTTGGGCAGAAGGGGATTTACATTGCAGGAAAACTGCCGCAGAATCGGGAAGAATTTCTCAAAAAAGTCACACTTCAGGACGAATACGGAGAGGTGGATTTTTATCTTCTCCCGTTTCTGAAGCCGGGATATGTAAGGACCGTGTTTGACGGAGAAATGCCGGAGAGCTACAGTAAGGCAGTACAGATGCTGCTGGAGAGAGAACTGGTTGATACCACCAAAAGAAACGTCATTGTGACGCATCAGTTTTATACCGGGGCAGGTCAAAAGACAGAGACTTGTGATTCAGAGATTTTCTCCGTGGGAGGAATTGATAATGTGGATGTTACGCCGCTTCTTCGATTTGACTATGCGGCGCTGGGACATCTGCACAGCGCCCAGAAGGTAGGAAGAGAGTTTGTGCGTTATCCGGGGACACTGCTGAAATATTCTGTCAGTGAGTGCAATCAGACAAAATCTCTGCATCTGGTGACGCTGAAAGAGAAGGGCGCACCTGTGGAAGTGGAGACTTATCCACTGCATCCGCTTAGGGATGTGAAAAAGTTCAGGGGAACACTAAAGGAATTGTTGAAAACTGTTCCTGAGGAAGCGAAAGAGGACTATGTCAGTATCACACTGACGGATGAGACAGATCCATATCGACCGAAGGAACAGCTGGAGAAGGTATTTTCCCACATTCTGGAGGTACGTATGGATAATTCCCGCACCAGGCAAAAGCTGATGAAAGATGCGGAAGTTGTGCGCATGGCATCTCCGCTTGAAATTTTCGGGGACTTTTTTCAGGAGATGCAGGGAAGAGCGCTGAATGCAGAAGAGCAGCAGGTGATGAACAAGATCGCAGAAGAGATGGAGGAAGAATAGATGAAGCCGATCAAATTGACGATGTCTGCCTTTGGGTCCTACAGTGGAGTGGAGAGAATCGATTTTACAGGAATACAAAACGGATGTTTTCTGATCACGGGCGATACCGGCGCCGGAAAGACAACCATCTTTGATGCCGTAACCTATGCACTTTATGGAAGAACCAGCGGAGGAAAGCGGGACGGAAACATGATGCGCAGCCAGTATGCAGATTCCGAGACAGACACCTATGTGGAGTTTCAGTTTCTGTACCGGGATCAGGAATATACCGTCCGAAGAAATCCGGAATATCTGCGTCCTTCCAAACGAAAGAATGCGGACGGGACAATAAAGTTTGTCAAAGAGACTGCAAAGATCAGCCTGATTCTTCCGGATGGAAGTGAATTTCAGGGAAAGAAAAAAGAGATCGATCTGAAGATAGAGGAGATCATCGGGCTGGATGTCAATCAGTTTACCCAGATCGCGATGATCGCGCAGGGCGATTTTTTGAAGCTTTTGCATGCGGAATCAAAAGAACGAAAGCAGATTTTTTCGAAAATTTTTTCATACACGGATTTTCTGGAAGATTCAGGACACACTGAAAGAACAGGCAAAAGGGCTGTACATTCAGTTGGAAAAAAAACAGCATGGACTGCAGGCGGGAAATGGAACGGGTGCAGATTGCACAGGATGGATGAAAAAAACGATGTCTGGAAACAGCTGCTGAGTCTTCAGCTGCCGCCTCAAAAGGAAGTACTGGACTGTGTGGAAACAATCTGTCAGTCCGGGGAAGCAAAGGAGAAGGAGCAGGAGGAGAAAAATGCACAGGAAGAAAAACGTGCGGATGCGATACAGATTGAATTGAAAAACAGGCAGAATACCAATCATCTGTTTGAATTGCTGAAAAAGACCAGAGATCAGTTGGAGATCTTGAAGGGGCAGGAGACCAAAGCGGAAGAAATGCGAAAACAGATTCATGCAGCAATTCGTGCAGAGAAGGCGGCTGCAGCAGAAGAACAATTGCAGAAAACAAAGGGAGAATGCGCCAATCTGAAGAAAGAGTCCCGTGAGCTTGAAGAAAAGCTGAAACAGCAGGCAAAAGATCTGGAAAGCGCAGGTGCGTTGTATCAGGAAAGAGAGGCACTTTCCAAAAAAGAAGAGCCGAAGATCCAGGAACAGATCCTCAGGATCCAGGAAATACTTCCGAAATTGAAACAGGTTCACAGTCTGAAGGAACAGTATCAAAAGTCAGAACAGGATATGCAGGACTGTATGAAAAAATGTCAGGAAACCTCACAGAGATATGAGCGGTTATATCAGAAATACTTTGAAGAACAGGCGGGCATTCTTGCAAGAGAGCTGCAGGAGGGAGAACCCTGTCCGGTGTGCGGTTCCTGCAGTCATCCGAAAAAAGCGGTATTATCCGGAGGCGCACCAAAAAAAGAGCAGGTGGAGCGTGCAAAAGCAATGCGGGATCAGGCAGAAAAAGAGCGTACAGAAGTTTTGGAACGGTTTCAGGCAGTGAAGGGAAGACTGGAGTCAGAACAGTCCATGATTGTCGGATTTCTGGAAAAAGAAGGAAAAACAGAAACGGATTTTGATGAAAAAGAAGCAGAAAATGCTCTTCGTAAGCTTACAGAAGATTTAAAAAAACTCCAGTCTTCGTTCAAAAATGCACAGGATCATTATCAGAAGCTGACGCAGGAGAAAAGCCGGATTCTGGGACAGGCAGAAAGCAAAAAAATCCCAGCTGATCCTCTGGAATAAGAAAGTCAAAGACGAGGAAGAATATTTTCGGAAAGAGTTTCAAAAACAGAACTTTCAAAGTCAAGAGGAGTACGAGCAGGCAAAGCAGTGGATCAAAAGCCGGGAGGCGAGAGAAGCCAATTTAAAGAAGTATGAAACCGCTCTTTTAGAAGTATCGTCCCGGTATGAGACATTAAAACAGCAGACAGAGGGGAAACAGATCGCACCGATCGATAAGCTGGAACAAGAACTGATCGATCCCATTCGTGAAAACTGCGCCTTGGCAGAGAGGAAAGTATGACGCTGCATACAAGAAATGAGATCAACCGGAGAGCAAGGAAAGCGTTGATTTGTGATTTTTCAGATGCCGAAAAGCTGCGCAGCCAATACGAAATGATGGGGAATCTAAGCCGTACGGCCAATGGAAATCTAAGCGGAAGCGTGAAGCTGGACTTCGAGACTTATGTGCAGCGCCAGTATTTCCGGCAGATCATTCATGCGGCGAATGTGCGCCTGGCAAGAATGACCGGACAGGAATTTATCCTGCAGTGCCGGGATATCGGAAGCCTGAGCAGTCAGGCGCAGGCAGGACTTGATCTGGATGTTTATGACCTGGTCAATGACTCGGTGCGGGATGTAAAAACTCTTTCCGGGGGAGAATCGTTTATGGCATCTCTTTCCATGGCACTGGGGCTGGCGGACATTGTACAAAATACAGCGGGCGCAGTGAGTCTGGAGACGATGTTTGTAGATGAGGGATTTGGATCTCTGGATGACATGGCAAGAGAACGGGCGATCCAGATTTTGAAAGAACTGGCGGGAGAAAAAGGACTTGTGGGAATTATTTCACATGTCAATGAATTAAAAGAGCAGATCGAATGGCAGCTGGAAGTAAAAAAACAGAGCATGGAAGTCATGTAAAGTGGAATTTCATGGCATAAAAGACAGGAAGTGATCGACATGAGAAAAACAGCAGTCAGGGTAGTGGCTCTGGCAGCGGTCTGTTTTCTGAGTGTGTTTGGGACATGCAGCTATGCAAAAGAGGCCACATCGGAGCCGATCCAGATTGTAGTGTTGGGTGACAGTATCGCAAAAGGATATTGCGGAGCAAACAAACCCGAGCTTTACTGTTATGGACAGACTGTGGCAGAAGAGATCGCACAGGGAGCAGGAAAATCATATTTGTATCAGAACTATGCGAAAAACGGACTTGCCACTCGAGAATTCAACGAAAAGGTGTTGAAAGGTCAGGAAGTGCAGGATAGTCTTTCCGGGGCAGATGTGATTTTGATCACAATGGGATCCAATGATCTTCTGAATGAATTTAAGAAGACCGCACAGGAAATTTTGAATACGGATACAAAATTTAAAAGTGCGGATGAGGCGCTCAAAGAAGTGACAGAGCATGTGAAAAGTAATCCGCTTTTAGTCTTTCGCATCATTGATGCTCTGGGAAACTGGGATTATCAGGAATTTGAGACACAGTGGATAGAGGCTATGGATACCATTTCTTCCTGTAAAAAAGAAGAGGCACAGATCGTAGTGACCAACATTTACAATCCGGTGAAACAGATGGAGCTTCCGGGAACGATGAATCAGGTCGTGGAGGATATCATCGGGAATATGAACCGGATTCTGGAAAAGCGAAGCAGCGAGTACGGATATCAGATTGCAGATCTGGCGAATTCACAGGTGACAGAGCATGTCCAGAAGGACGGACTGCATCCGAATCAGGCAGGACAGGACCTGATCGCCGAAATTGTGCGGGCGCAGATTACAGGGTATGAAAGAAATATGCCCAAAAGTCAGGTAGACGGAACGGCCGTGAAAGTGGAAGAAATCCCGGAGGAAAAACAGTCACAGATCAGACCTGAGAAATGGGGAGTCTGTCTGATCCTGACAGCAAGGCATACTGGGCGGTGTCGGATTTTTGCAGAAAAAGAGGAAAGAAAACAGGCATAAATAAAGTACAAAACTATATCACAGTTATAACACAAAAAACTTCACAAAGTTCTGGTATCGTCTTATCTTATAAAACAGGGAAATCCTGTAAAAAGCAGGGAGTAGGAGGACGAGATTTTTGATAGAAGTAAAGAACCTTGTGAAAAAATACGGAAATCATATGGCCATAGACCACCTGAATTTTCAAGATTGAAAAAGGGCAGGTCTATGGTTTTTTTAGGTCCAAACGGGGCAGGAAAGTCTACCACGATGAATATTATGACGGGGTATCTTGGAGCCACAGAGGGAGAAGTACTGATTGACGGACATGATATTTTAAAGGAGCCAAATGAGGCAAAAAAGCACATCGGATATCTGCCGGAAATACCGCCGCTTTATGTGGATATGCAGGTGATGGAATATCTGGAATTTGCTGCAGAACTAAAAGGGATTCCGAAACAGCAGAGAGAGTCTGCCATCGATGAGGTGATTCAAATGGCAAAACTTGAGGATGTAAAGCTGCGTCTGATCCGCAATCTGTCCAAAGGATACCGGCAGAGAGTGGGGCTTGCACAGGCAATCCTCGGATTTCCGGAGATCATCATTCTGGATGAACCGACAGTCGGTCTGGATCCGAAGCAGATCATTGAGATCCGTGAGCTGATCCGGGAACTTGCAAAAAAACATACCGTTATTTTAAGCTCGCATATTCTGGCTGAGATACGGGAAGTGTGCGATTACATTCTGATCATATCCAAGGGAAAACTGGTGGCAAGTGATACACCGGACAGACTGGAGGAAAAGATGAGCGGAACCGAAACTGTGGAGATTCTGGCAAAAGCCAGTGCAGCCGAGGTTCGGGCGATATTGTTAAATGTAGAGCATATCAGTAATATCCATACCCAGGAACGGGCGGACAAAACATGCAGTGCCAGAATACAGACGGAAGGCGGATGTGATATCCGGGAAGCGCTTTTCTTTGCGTTTGCAAAAAATGAATGTCCTCTGTTGGAGTTGCAGACTTCAAGGATAAGCCTGGAAGAAGTATTTTTGGAACTGACACAAAAACGATGCAGTCGGAGAGGAGGAACGGACAAATGCTGGCAATTTATAAACGAGAACTGAAGTCCTATTTTCATTCCATGACAGGGTGCGTATTTATTGCGTTTCTGGTGATGTTTACGGGAATTTATTTTATGGCATACAATCTGAATGCGGGGTATCCTTACTTCTCCTACACACTCTCAGGCTCCCTGATCGTATTTCTGGTCGGGATCCCGCTTCTGACGATGCGGAGTTTTTCTGAAGAGCGGAAAACAAAAACAGATCAGCTGCTTTTGACAGCGCCGGTAAGTCTGACAAAAGTAGTGCTTGGCAAATATTTCGCCATGGTGACAGTACTGGCAGTTCCGAATGTGATCTTCTGCCTGTTCCCGCTTTTGATCAAACTGCAGGGAACGGCATATCTTCTGGTAGATTACAGCTCCATTGCGGTATTCTTCCTGTTGGGATGTGTGTATCTGGCGATCGGGATGTTTATGTCGTCTCTGACAGAGAGCCAGATCATTGCATTTATCAGTACGTTCGGAATTTTGCTTTTGTTGTATTTGTGGGACGGAATCTTGTCTTTTCTGCCAGGCTCGGCGCTCAGCGGAATGATCGGAATCCTTTTGATCCTGACACTGATCGTTGTTTATATTTATCATATGACGAAAAACTGGATGCTTGCGGCCGGAATTGAAGCAGTGGGAATTGCGGCGGCGCTGATCGTATATTTTGTGAAATCCAGTCTGTATGAGAATCTTTTGACGAAACTCCTGGGACGGCTTGCTCTTGCGGATGTCTTTATGAATATTTCGTCCAGCAATATTGTGGATGTCAGCGGATTGCTTCTGTATGTATCGATACTGATCATATTTGTATTTCTGACGATACAGACAATTCAGAAAAGGCGTTGGAGTTAGGAGGAGCGAGATATGCAGAAAATTAAGAATTTATTCAGATCGTCAGAGTCCAGAAATGGTTCATACAGTGTGGGAATCACGGCTTTGGTCATTGCGATCATCGTGATCGTCAATCTGATCGCAGGACAGATTCCGGAAAAATATAAAAATCTGGATGTCAGCAGTACAAAAATTTATGAGATTTCCAAGACCAGCAAAAAGCTGCTCAAGAACATGGATCACAAAGTGAAATTTACAGTGTTGGCAAACAAAGAAGAGGCCGATGAAAGAATCGTTACATTTTTAAGTAAGTATTCGGCATTGTCTTCTAAAATTTCTGTGGAATGGATCGATCCGGTGCTGCATCCTTCGGCATTGACAGAAAATGATGCGTCCGAAAACAGTATTGTAGTCTCATGCCAGGATACCGGAAAGAAAAAAGTAGTTTCTTTCAGTGATATCATTGTTACGGATATGTCTTCCTACTATTACACAGGAAGTGCATCGGAGACGAAATTTGACGGAGAAGGACAGTTAAGCAGTGCGGTGAATTACGTAACGAGTGATGTGGTACGCAAAATTTATCAGACATCCGGACATGGCGAGACGACATTGTCTTCTACAATTCAGGATCTGATGGATAAAAATAATTATACGCTGGAAGGATTAAACACGGTCATGAATCCGGAAATTCCGGATGACTGCGAATTGCTTCTGATGTATGCTCCGACCTCGGATCTTACTGCAGATGAGAAAAATTCCGTGGAGTCATATTTAAAAGACGGCGGTAAGATGATGCTTCTTTTGGGAGATACGAACAGCACAGAGCTTCCGAATCTTGCATCGATCATGAAAACATACGGAATGGAAGCTGCAGACGGTTATATTGCAGATACACAGAGAAGCTATCAGAATAATTACTATTGCTTCTTCCCGCAGCTGACTGCATCAGGCGATCTGACAGACGGAATGGAATCGCAGATGGTTCTGCTTCTGAATACACACGGAATGACCTTGACAGATCCGGAGCGTGACAGTATTTCTACGACATCCTTTATGACTACATCAGATAATGCGTATGCAGTCACAGAAGACAGTCAGAGTCAGGCAGGAAGCTATGTGCTTGGCGCCGTGGCAGTGGAAGATTCCTCCCGGTTTACCGTGATCAGCGCAGGAAGTCTGATTGCTTCGGAGATTACAGATACATTCCCGCAGCTTGAAAATACAAAACTGTTTATGAATGCAGTGGCTGCGAATTTTGACGGGGCGAAGGATCTGTCGATCGAAGCGAAAAGTCTGACACCGGTCTACAATACGATGCAGCATGCAGGACTTCTTAGTCTTCTTGTGATCTTTATCCTTCCGCTTGGAATTCTTCTGTCAGGATTTGCAGTTTGGATGAAGCGTAGAAAAGCATAGAAAACCAAAAGGAGAGAGGCGGACAATGAAGAAAAAAAGAAATCCTTTACTGATCCTGCTGCTTGTGCTTGCAGTACTGCTCGTGGTCTATGCAGGCGTGGTTGTGATCGGAAAGAATCAGGAAAAAAGCAAGCAGAAGGAAGAAGAGGCAAAAAAAATCTATGTCACAGATTTAGGAAAGCTTTCTGAGATTCAGTTTGACGTGGGAAATGGAGAAATCCAGCTTGTAAAAGAAGACGGTACATGGTACGACAAGAATGACAAAGATTTTCCGCTGGCTCAAAGCTATCCGAAAAAGATGGAAAAAACATTCCGGAAGCTTGAGGCAGACCGAAAGCTGGAAGATGGGGATTCTCTGGAAGCATATGGTCTGGAGGATCCGGCATATACGGTAGTTCTCACCGATCAGGACGGCAATGAGACAACATTATATTTCGGAAATGTAACAGGAGACTCTTATTATCTGACATTGAATGAGAAAAAAGAAATCTATACGGTGAGCACCGGTGTTATTGAAGATCTTCAGTACAGTATGGAAGACATGGCACAGCTTGATACATTCCCTACGATTGGAAGCGGTAATCTGAAAAAGGTTGTCATCAGTCAGGGCACAGAGAAAACAGAGTACAGTTCAGAGAATGACGATGATGCCAAGAGTATGGCAACAATCGCGGGAGGGCTTGGAGTCCTTACATTGAAGGATGCAGCTGACTATTCCGTGGAAGAGAACGACTTGAGTAAGTACGGACTGGATGAGCAGAGCCGGACAACGGAAACCGTGACATATACAAATAATAAGAAAGAAAAGACCGTGACATTGTATTTTGGAAAAGAGGACGGAAACGGAAACCGGTATGTGATGCTTTCCGATTCAAAGATCGTGTATCTTGTGGAAAATGAGAAGTGTAAGAATATGCTGAATCAGGATACAGAATCTTAAGAAACAACCGGCTGCCATAAAGTTTATAGTAATTTAAGGATTGCTTTATTGACAGCCGGATAAAAACGAGAGACAATGTTTTCTATATTTAAGAAAAGGCGGTAATCGATACAATGAAAGAAAAATTTATGAGATTTATGCAGGGACGATACGGAGTGTTGGATACGCTCGGCAAGGTTTTGCTGGTGTTGGGATTGGTTCTGGCATTTTTTGCACCTGTCTTTTCAGGAGACCATGTGATAGGAATGGTATTTTACCTGCTTGGCTGGGGATGTCTCATTTATGCATATTTCCGGATGTTTTCCAGAAATGTGAGAAAGCGTTATGATGAGAACGTAAGATTCCTGAACAAGACAGCGAAGATACGCGGATTTTTCAAAAGTCAGAAAAATCTGATGGCGCAGAGAAAGGATTATCATATCTATACCTGTCCGGGATGCAAGCAGAAAATCCGGATTCCGAGAGGCAAAGGAAAGATAGAGATCCGCTGTCCGAAGTGCGGGACAACATTTATCAAGAAGAGCTGAGATTACATAAAGGGATAGAACATAAAGGGGAGCAGACAAAGGACAATGACAGATCCATATCATGTGTTGGGAGTATCACAAGATGCTTCTGACGAAGAAATCAAAAAGGCGTACCGGGCACTGAGCAGAAAGTATCATCCGGATGCCAATATTAATAATCCGCTGAAAGAAGAAGCGGAAGTGAAGTTTAAAGAAGTACAGCAGGCATATCAGCAGATCATGGATGAGCGTTCCCGTGGATATTTCTCCGGAGCGGGAAGCAGTGCGGGATATGGCGGCTGGTATCAGAATCAGCAGAGAACAGATGCCGGGGATGAGAACAGCCAGTACTTAAGAGCGGCTGCAAACTATATTCAGAGCGGACATTATACGGAGGCGCTCAATGTATTAAACAGTATCAAAGAGCGTGGAGCGCTGTGGTATTTCTACAGTGCATCGGCGAACTCCGGTGTGGGCAATAACGTGACGGCGCTGGAACATGCAAAAGAAGCAGTCCGGCTGGAGCCGCAGAACATGCAGTATCAGATGCTTCTGCAGCGGCTGCAGGGCGGCGGAGGCTGGTATCAGCAGAGACAGAGTATGTATGGATATCCAAGTTCTGTAGGCGGAGACTGGTGTATGAAGCTGTGTATTGCAAATATGATGTGCAATCTGTGCTGCGGCGGAAGCGGCTTGTGCTGTGGAGGTTACAACGGCGGAGGATACGGCGGCTATATTTAGAATAAAAAGTGGAAGAAGAAAAAATAGAAGAAATTCTAAGAGCAGCAATGCAAGCACCATCATCTAAAGGTGCATGTCCATGGGAATTTGTAGTTGTAGATGATAATGAAGTTTTAGAAAAATTATCAAAGTGTCAACATAGAGCAAGACATATAAAATATGCAAATATTTGTATAGTAGTATTAGGAAACAAAGATAAATTTATAAAACCTGGTAAGTGGATACAAGATTTAGGTGCGAGTACTCAAAATTTAATGTTAGAAGCAACTAATCAAGGTTTAGCATCTTGCTGGGTAGGAGTATTTCCAAAGAATAAAGTAGTTAACAAAGTAAGAGAAACTTTAAATTTACCTGAAAAATTAGTGCCATATGCAATAGTACCTATAGGATATAGTGAAGAAGAAAATGTATTTATAGATAGATTTGATAAATCTAAAATACATAGAAATTTATATAAAAAGTAAAGGTGTGCATATGAACAATATAGAGGTATTTAAGGATATAAAACAAAGTAGTAAAATAGAGCTAAAAAAAATCCTTAAAGAAAGACAGCTTGCTAGAAAAGAAATACTATTTAATGAAAGAAATATAGTTGATAAAGTATATTTTTTAAAAACTGGAAAGATATCAAATTTTTAAGATGAATGAAAATAGGAGAAAAGAAAAAGTAATTAATTCATACTTAGAAAATGGATGAAATGAATAAAATGAAGTAAAGTTTTGATAAATCAAAAACTACTACAGTTTCTTGATGAAGACTTTTGAAAAAGTTCTAATAATAACTTGAATGTAGAGCAAAAGACTTTATTAAAGTTATGGAAGATGATTTTGCTTTAACTAAGAACATATTAGTTCATACTCAAAATACAAATAGAAGGTTATATAGACAGCTTAAAAACTCAATATCAATAAGGATTGACAAAAAGTTAGCATCAAAGCTTTATAGAATTGGAAAAGAGTTTGGTGTATGTAAGGGCGAATGGACACTATTAAATGTTAATTTAACAATTACATATATAGCAGATATGTTAGGTTGTAAAAGAGAAAGTTTATCAAGAGCAATGAAAATACTTCAAGATGAGAACTTAGTAAAAATAGAAGGTAAAAAAGTATATATAAAGAAGGGTGAACTTTCAAGTTATTTTAAATCAACTTAATAATAAACTAAAACTAAGTACCTAAAATAAGGTACTTTTTTTGTTATAATGAAGGATAAAAAATTAACAAAGTGTGATATTTATCACAGACTAAAAAGTTAATCAGATGTTAATATTTATTTAACAAATTCTAGGAGGGAGACAATATGAAGATTAAGTTAGATAAATCAAGCTTTAACCAGGGTTTAGAGAAGTTAAAGTCAGAGTATAAAATATTAGCACCTAAAACTACACCGTTCAAAGGAACGTTTTCTGATACAGATATAACAAAGTATGAAGAAATAAGAACTATAGAAGAAATAGAATTTAATAAAAAATCAAATTTCTCGGCAAAAGAAACAATCCTGCCAATAACTCAAGTGTTGTTTTACTTTACGGAAAAAGAATATAAAACAAGTGATATAGATGATAAAAAGCTTTTAGTATTTTTAAGAGCATGTGATTTAAATGGAGTAAAAAGAATAGATGAGATATACCTTAGAAATGGAATAGAAAGAGACTATTACTATGAAAGATTAAGAGAAAAAGTTAAATTTGTACTTATAGGATGTAAGGAAAGCTTTAGAAATTGCTTTTGTGTAAGTATGGATTCAAATAAAAGTGATAATTACTCAATGGCAATAAACTTAAGAGATGATGAAATATATTTAGATATAAAGGATAGTTCTTTAGATATATTTGAAGGAGAAGCTTGTGACTTTGAAGTTGATTATGTTAAAGAAAATATAATTAATTTAGAAGTTCCTGAAAATATCAACCCAGTAGAACTTTCAAAACATCCTATGTGGGATGAGTATGATGCTAGATGTATAGCATGTGGAAAATGTAACTTTGTCTGTCCAACATGTACATGCTTTACTATGCAAGATATATACTACAAAGAAAATGAAAACGTTGGAGAAAGAAGAAGAGTATGGGCATCATGTCAAGTTGATGGATATACAGATATGGCAGGAGGACATTCCTTCAGAAAAAAACAAGGGGAAAGAATGAGATATAAGGTCATGCATAAAATTCATGATTTTAATAAGAGATTTGGATATCAAATGTGTGTAGGTTGTGGAAGATGTGATGATGCATGTCCTCAATATATATCACTTTCAGAATGTATAGAAAAAGTAGCGGATGTAGTGTTAGTTAAAGAGGAGGCAAAATAAATGAATCAATATATACCAGTTGCAGCAAAAATAACAGATATAGTTAAACATACAGATATAGAATGGACATTTAAAGTAAGTTGTAAAACTGATGGAGTGCTTCCTGGAAAGTTTTATGAAATATCAATACCTAAATTTGGAGAAAGCCCTATATCAGTTTCAGGATACGGTAATGACTATATAGATTTCACAATAAGAAATGTAGGGAAGGTAACTAGTGAGTTGTTTAAATATAATATAGGAGATAATTTCTTTATAAGAGGACCTTATGGAAATGGTTTTGATGTTAGCTTGTATGAAGAAAGAGATATAGTAGTTGTAGCAGGGGGGAGTGGATTAGCTCCTGTTAGAGGAATAATTGAATATTTTTATAATAACCCTAATAGATGCAAGAGTTTTAAGTTAATAGCAGGATTTAGATCTCTTGAAGATATATTATTTAAACCTGATATAAAAAGATGGAGTGAAAAGCTAGATGTACTAGTTACAGTGGATAAAGCTGATGAAGATTATAATGGTAATGTTGGATTAGTTACAAAGTATATACCAAATCTTAATATAGAAAATCTTGATAATATGTCTGCAATAGTTGTAGGACCTCCTATGATGATGAAGTTTACAGTTGAAGAATTCTTAAAAAGAGATATAGCTGAAAATAATATATGGGTTTCATATGAAAGAAAAATGTGCTGTGGTATTGGAAAATGTGGACACTGTAAGATGGATGACACTTATATATGTATTGATGGACCTGTGTTTGATTATTCTTATGCTAAAAATCTCATAGATTAGGAGGATACATGTTATGATAAGAGATTTAAATACTAAAAAAACTATGAAAAATGCTTATAGAATTACTAAAAATAAATATCAAACTTCTCTTAGAGTTAGAATACCAGGAGGATGTGTAGATCCTGAAAGTTTAATGATAGTATCTAAAATTGCTAGTGAATATGGTAATGGAGATATACACATAACAACTAGACAAGGATTTGAAATACTTGGTATAAAAATGGAAGATATGGGTGAGGTTAATAAATTAATACAACCAGTTATAGAAAAAATGGATATAAATCAAGGTGAAAAAAACTCTGGATATCCAGCGGCAGGAACTAGAAATATATGTGCTTGTATAGGTAATAAAGTCTGTCCAAAGGCTCAATATAATACAACAGAATTTGCAAAGAAAATAGAAAAAGCAGTATTCCCAAATGATCTACATTTTAAAATAGCATTAACGGGATGTCCAAATGACTGTATAAAGGCAAGAACTCATGACTTTGGAATAATAGGTATGACACTTCCTTTATATGAAAGAGATAGATGTGTATCTTGTGGAGCGTGTGTTAAAAAGTGTAAAAGGTTATCAACAGGAGCACTTAAAATGGAAAACTACAAAATAGTAAGAGATCATGATAAGTGTATAGGATGTGGGGAATGTGTTCTTAACTGTCCAACTAGTGCATGGACTAGAAGATGTAAAAAATATTATAGACTTGCTATAATGGGTAGAACTGGTAAGAAAAATCCAAGACTAGCAGAAGATTTTTTAATTTGGGCAGATGAAGAATCTATAATTAAGATAATACTTAATACTTATAAATATGTTAATGAATATATAGATAAAAATGCCCCAGGAGGAAAAGAACACATAGGTTATATTGTTGATAGAACTGGATTTATGGAATTTAAAAAGTGGGCACTTGAAGGTATTAAGTTAGGTGATATAGTTAAGGTTAGTGAAAATATATATTGGAGTGGTATAAGATATTAATATAAATTAGGGGGTATATTATGCATAACGAAACTTTAGAAAAATTAACTAATGCTGCGAAAAATAAGATTAACATGCTAAATAATAGTAAATTAAAATATTTAGTATCATCTGCTTTTGCAGGATTATACGTAGGACTTGGAATAATATTAATATTTACAGTTGGAGGACTTTTAAGTGCAGTTGATTCTCCTATGACTAAAATAATGATGGGACTATCTTTTGCAGTAGCACTATGTTTAGTTGTTATGACAGGGAGTGAATTATTCACAGGTAATAATATGGTAATGAGTGCTGGAATGTTAAATAAAGGTGTAAGTAGTAAGAGTGTAGCTAAGGTTTGGATGTATAGTTATATAGGAAATTTATTAGGTTCACTTTTAGTTGCAGCATTTTCGTAGGAAGTGGATTAGTTGATAAAGGTCCTGTAATGGAGTTTTTTGCTACAACATCAATAGCAAAAGCTTCAGCACCAGCAATGCATCTTTTCTTTAGAGGAGTTTTATGTAATATATTAGTTTGTGTTGCAGTGCTTTGTTCCTTTAGAACTAGTGATGATAGTGCCAAGTTGATAATGATATTCTTATGTTTATTTACATTTATAACTAGTGGATTTGAACATAGTATAGCTAATATGACTATATTTGGAGTTGTGTTATTTTCAAAAGCTATAGCTGGAGCTACTTTAGGAGGAGCTATATACAACTTAGCTATAGTAACACTTGGAAATATGGTAGGAGGAGCTATAGTTATGGGTATTGGGTTTATATACTTGGAAGTGAAAAAGGCAAAGTTAATTCTTTAAATAATAAAGCTATATAATAAATTAATAAGCTATCTAAAATGTATGCAAAAAGGTTTAAATTATGCTACATTTTGGATAGCTTTTTATAATACTCATAAGTTATAGCAATATATTTTACTTTATAAATATCTTGCTAAACCATCTAGTTTTTTTAGTAACACAAACCTCATCAGATAAAATCCTCATTCTATAAGCATACATAGCATATTCACCAAGTTTATCAACTAACTTATTATTAACATAAGCCCCAACAAAAGCACCAATACCAGGAACAAGCTGTAAAAGTTTAGCTAAATCTATATAATCTCGGTATTCTTGTTGAAAACTTCGCCAATCTAAATCATTTATATCATCAGATAAAGTATTTTTATATTCATCCCAATTTTCTATTTTAGCAAAAACCTTATTAACATGATTTTGGCTAGAAAAAGCTAATTGAAAAATACTTAATATATACATCCTTTCTCTATAGTCTTTAACATCAAATCCATAAATGCTAGCAAGCTCATAAAGAAGCTTAATTTTTATACCAAGTAAAAGTGGCAAATCAGTAAGACCAATTAATATACCTCCAGCTCCAGTACCTGCTCCTTCAATCATAGCAGTATTTTTATAAGTTTTTATTTTATCTAATGCTAAATCATCTCTTTCCTTTAAAGTAAGTCCTATTAATGGCTTTTTAGTAGTATACTTAGATCCGAATAAAACAACTTTAGTCATATTTTTTATAGCAGAAGTAATTATATTATGATAATTATCAGGTAGTATAGAATTGAATTTATTTTGAACTCCTTTTGAAGCTTTATTTAAAAGAGAAGGCTTTTTTCTCATTTTTTCTTTCCATATTTCTAGCTCTTTTAATTTTGTATAATTGTAATCTTCCATTTTATCTCCTATTAAAAATTAATTTACTTACTATAATAATATCATACGCGAAAATAAATTTTTAGCTATCAAAATAAAAAATAT
>ENA-OQBV01000478-OQBV01000478.1-human-gut-metagenome-genome-assembly--contig:-NODE-478-length-22397-cov-4.029367_pt1 | contig 22397 bp, 18 predicted proteins | sample MGYA00242750_ERZ504559 | MGnify/ENA primary metagenome ERZ504559 (study PRJEB26092, sample SAMD00036230) | human gut metagenome | host: Homo sapiens | study: EMG produced TPA metagenomics assembly of... | reverse complement strand
TCTCGCCGACCAAATGCGGATCGTGGCACAACAGACGATTATGTCCCTCATTCGGGCAGCTGGTGTTCATTTCCATCAGGCCAGCGCCAGTTTCGGCAACCAAATGCGCGGTGGTGACATGATCGGCGATATACGCTTCACGATCCATGCCCTCCACGCGGGAGCCTTGGAAGCTCGGCACCAGCAGCTGGCCGTCACCGGCTGCGGCGATTGCCTTCTGCATGTCCGGCTGCCATTCGTCGGGATCACGGGAGGGAACGCCGAAACTGTTGGAAATCGAAATCGGAAGCTCATAACGGGTATCGGCAAGCACACCCTCGTCAAGTTCGGCACTGCCCGGAACCAGCGAACCATCTGCATTCCGCGGATGCACGGCCAGCACGTTCGGGAACGCATTGCAGCCCCATGCGCGGGAACGAACCGTCTTGTATACCGCCAGATCGAAGCCCATACGGAAAGCGGCCGTGGTGAAACGCTCATTCAGCAGCGGACCAGCTGGAATACCGAACGGCAGATTCACACGAAAACCAAGGAATTCCTGCGCTTGAGCGGCCTGAATGGTCTGAACGCCCTGAACCTCACTGGAGGAATCGGACGCAACCTCAGCAACAACAGACGTGACCGATCCCGCAGAATCGGACGCATCAGCCCGCAACACTTCGGCAAACGCGCCGAACGGCCCTTGCAAATAGTTGTCTTCATACGTGCGATTGACATCATAAAACGGCGCAAAACCCTGGCTCATTTTTCTCTCCGAAAGCTACGAAAGCACGAAACAATAAGCCCACCATAGCGCGTCTCATATGCAAAACCCGCGCAAATCTCACATAATCAGCAATCCCAACGTCCCAATCCTTCCAGTCACTGGAAGAATCCGGACAATATGAGTCCCCTAATCGTCCCAAAACCTCCACCCAGTGGAGGAATCACCCCGCTACGGACCGTCTCAAAGTCCAAAAACATCCACCTACTGGAAGAATCCTCCCGCTCACGCATCACATAACATCCCAATCCTTCCAGTCACTGGAAGAATCCTCCCGCAAACAATCATCCCGACGTCCCAATTCTTCCACCCACTGGAAAAATCCTCCCGCAAACAGCCCGCGCAACAACGCAAGCGGGGTGTTCCTTCCACCCACTGGAGGAATCACCCCGCAAACAGCCCGCGCACCTAGCCAGCCGCCAACTCAGATGATGCCGCGATCGGCAAGCGGGCCCTGCCAATCCGGGTATTCGCCTTCGCGCGCGGACGCGATCAACTGCTCCGGCTCACGCTTCGCCGGCAGCGTCTTCGGCTTGAACGGGAACTTTTCGGCACGCATCTTCTCGTATGTCACAATATCGTCTTCATACTGCAACGTCAGATCGATATCGTCATAGCCGTTCATCAGGCGCCAACGGGTATAGTCGTTCACTTCGAACGGCAGCGTCACGTCGCCGCACGTCACCGTGCGATCCTCCAGGCTCACCGTCATATCACGGCCCGGCTCCTCGTCAAGCAGCTTCCACAGCAACTCAACGGATTCCTGCGGCATAATCGCAGCCAGCACACCGTTCTTGGCGGTGTTGCCGTAGAAAATGTCGGCGAAACGAGATGAAATCACCACGCGGAAGCCGTAATCATGCAATGCCCACACGGCATGTTCACGAGAAGATCCGATACCGAAATCCGGTCCGGCAACGAGAATCTTGCCCCGCTTGTATTCCGGCTGGTTGAGCACGAATTCCGGATCGCGACGCCACGCATAGAACAGCGCGTCGTCGAAACCGGACTTCTGCACGCGCTTCAAGAACACGGCTGGAATAATCTGGTCAGTATCGACATTGGAACGGCGAAGCGGCACGGCCACGCCGGTAAGAGTAGTCAGTTTTTCCATTTCACTATTTCTTTCGATGTAACGATTCACAGAATGCCGGAAATCCAAGATTTCTCAGGTTTTCAAGCATTCTCAACGATTCACAGATCAGCCGGAGACGAGATGGTACCGCGGATGGCCGTTGCGGCGGCGACCGCCGGCGACGCCAGATGCGTACGCGACCCTTGCCCTGTCGACCTTCGAAATTGCGGTTCGAAGTGGAGATGGAACGTTCGCGGGCCACCATCTTGTCGGGGTTCATGCCCAGGCACATGGAGCAGCCTGCGTTACGCCATTCGGCACCGAAGTCCTTGAAGATCTTGTCAAGTCCTTCCTTTTCCGCCTGCAAACGCACGCGAGAGGAGGCCGGCACCACGAGCACGCGGTGAATGTTTTCGGCCTTGTGATGCCCCTTCATAATGGAAGCGGCCACACGCAGATCCTCGAGACGTCCGTTGGTGCAGGAACCGATGAACACGGTATCCACGGCAATGTCTTTGATGCGCATGCCCGGCGTCAAGCCCATGTAGGCAATGGCACGCTCGGCCGCGGTGCGCTCGGTTTCATCGTTGAACGAAGCCGGATCCGGCACCACGCCGGAAATCTTGATGCCCTGACCCGGGTTGGTGCCCCACGTCACATACGGCTCGAGATCTTCGGCCTTGATGGTCACTTCCTTGTCGAATACGGCGTCGTCATCGGTTTTCAGCGTCTTCCAGTATTCGATGGCCTTGTCCCACATTTCACCTTCCGGCGCGTGCGGGCGTCCCTTCAGATATTCGAACGTCACTTCGTCCGGCGCGATCATGCCGGCGCGAGCGCCCGCTTCGATCGACATGTTGCAGATGGTCATGCGTGCGTCCATCGACAGTTTCTTGATGGCCTCACCACGATATTCAATGACGTGCCCTTGGCCGCCACCGGTGCCGATCTTCGCGATAATCGCAAGAATAATGTCTTTTGCGGTGACGCCCTTCGGCAGTTCACCTTCGATATTCACGGCCATGGTTTTGAACGGCTTCAGGCTCAGGGTCTGCGTTGCCATAACATGTTCGACTTCGGAGGTGCCGATGCCGATGGCCATGGCACCGAACGCGCCGTGCGTGGAGGTGTGCGAGTCACCGCACACGATCGTCATGCCCGGCTGCGTCAGGCCCAGCACCGGCGCGAACGCGTGCACCACGCCCTGATCGGCGTCTCCCAGCGGGCACAGACGTACGCCGAAATCCTTGCAGTTCTTTTCGAGCGTGCTTAGCTGCAGCGCGGAGATCTTATCCGGATTCGGGCGGTCGATGTCGGCAGTCGGCGTGTTGTGATCTTCCGTTGCGATCAGCTGGTCAAGGTGACGTGGCTTGCGTCCGGCCAGTCGCAAGCCTTCGAATGCCTGCGGACTGGTAACTTCGTGCATGAGCATCAGATCAATGTACAGCAAGTCGGGAGCCCCATCACTACCCTTGCGTACCAAATGATCGGCCCAGACCTTCTCGGCCAATGTCGTTCCCATTGCGGGACCTCCTCGAATTTTTCCTCGCTTTTCCTCGCGGTATTGCCAACCCGCGTTGTTCGTGCTATAAGCCTATGGTGTTCGAGCCTGGTTCGAACGCGTTTATGCCGGTATATGAGATACTTGCATGCAACGCACACATCACATATGGGCCAAGTTCACTCCAGATCATGTCAAAATCGCCGCGATTGTGGCATACCTCCCCGTATGTACCTACAAAATCGTTGAAAATTCAGATTTTTTCCAGCTTTTTCCATAACTGAGTAAAGATTAAAATACCTGCTCTACCGCAGTCCGACATTGCGTACATTTTGCATTTCAATATGTGAGATGACATAATCCCTCTTATGACTTCTTCGAATACAAGCACCACCATGCCTGAATCGCAGTCGGATGAGACTGAGCTTCCAGCTGAGACCCACCACACGACGTCTTCTCAAAGCAATGAGATTCATTCCGGTGTGGGTGTGCTTGACAAGACCGTCAAAATCCTTGACGCGCTTGAATCCGGTCCGGCAACGCTCGGACAGCTGGTTTCCTCGACGGGCTTGGCCCGACCGACCGCGCATCGACTGGCGATTGCGTTGGAGCGTCACCGTTTTGTGTTGCGTGATCAGCATGGTCGTTTCGTGCTTGGCTCGCGTTTTGCGGAATTGGCCGCTGCTGCCGGCGAGGATCGTTTGCTGACCGCAGCCGCGCCGATTTTGCAGACGTTGCTGGATCGCACTGGCGAATCCGCGCAGATTTACCGCCGTCAGGGCGATATGCGCGTGTGCATCGCCGCCGTGGAGCGCGCTTCCGGTTTGCGTGATTCCATTCCGGTTGGTGCGATGCTGTCGATGGAGGCCGGTTCCGCGGCCCAGATTTTGCTGGCTTGGGAGGATTCCGAACGCCTGCATCAGGGGTTGCGTCACGCCAAGTTCACCGCGGCCAAGCTTACCGCCGTGCGCAAGCGCGGTTGGGCCGAGTCGGTCAACGAGCGCGATGAGGGCGTATGCTCGATTTCCGCGCCGATTCGCAATGCTTCCGGTCAGGTGATTGCCGCAATTTCGATTTCCGGCCCGGACGGTCGTATGGGGTCCAATCCCGGACGCCGTTACGCCCCGCTGGTTATGGCTGCCGGCAAGTATTTGACCGACGCCTTGATTAAGGCTTCTTCCGGTCGCTGACGGGCAATATACAGCCTCTCAACCGTGTTCCGCGATGCATGCAGGACACGGTTTTGCTATTTCCTGCCTTCCGCAAGTTTTGCCATTTCCTTGCAGGAGTTGTCGTTTCGCTCTTTTCAGCTACTTCTTACGCAGCCAAGTCAACAGTTTGCTCCACCATGTCGGCCGATGCAGCAGATCCACGCCTTCGGATTCGGGCTTCGATTCACTGGTCATGCCGTACGCGTACGCCTTGCCCGCGCTCGGTTTGCCCACCAATTCGCCGTATTCAAGCAGCTGCGTACGCGGCTCGTACGGATGGCGGATGTCGAACTCGATCAGCCGCGCGGCCCGCTTCTGCGGCACCGGACCATACGATCCGAAACCGCTGGTGGGCGACGCGATCATCATCAGACCGCCAACCTTGCCTGGCGAAGCCGCCGTCTGCGCATCAGCCGAGGCCATTTCTCGCGAAACCGGCACTGTTCCAACGAATGCGTTGCGGTGATCATGCCCCGCGGAAATCGCAAAATAGTCATGCTGTTCCAATATCGCGAATTCACCGCTGTCGGCATCCGGGCAGCTGACACCCTCCCCCAGATAACTGCCGGGAAGCGTTTTTTCCTCATCCAAAACGTAATGTTTTCCAGCGAAATTGCGGTAGCCTTCAATCGCACGCGCCGCATTCGCCGCGGCCGGCTTAAGCAGTTGGTAAATACTGTTGCACCGGAAAATGCTGGAATACCATGCACGGGACCGCCGGTTCCTGCGATCGCCCAATTTCCTGCGATTGCGCACGCATCGCTTTCGGCACTTCGGCAAGAAATCGCAACGCCTCCGCGGACGGGCTTCCGTACCCGCCGGAACGTGCGTAATCGCCTGAATCCAGCAATACCAGGCCCAGCACGGACGTCGTATGGTCCACGTCGGCAACCGGCAATGCGAAGGTGCCCGGCTCGCAAGCGAATACGCGCTGATTCGGCAAATACGATTCCGCCCGGAGTTGCACGAAACCTGCATCTTCCGCAGAATCCATGCTTCCCACAGAATTTGCAGAATTTGCGCCCCCGAGGCCACTCTCGCCTCCCGTAGGCTCAGGGTTCACGCATCCGGGAAATTCCCTGCAAATGCTTTCGATTTCCGCATTGCTGAGCCCGCATTGAAAATCGTGGTTGCCGAATGTCACCGCCCACGGAATGCCGCGATCGGCAAGCGGACGCACGAGCTGTTCGACAGTGGCGCGCACGGATGCGCAGGTGCGTTCCAGCGCAGCTTCGAACCGTTCTGACGCTTCGGAAGACTTGGATGAAGCGGTTTTGGAGGAAATCCCCGCGGCAGCGCTCCAACGACGTTTGCGCGTGGTTTGCGCGTATGCGGGATCATATCCTGCGATCTGATTGCCGGTGAAGATGACGATATCCGGCCTTGTGGCATCCAGTGACGCTTCGATGAGTTTGACGGTGTCTTTGCTGACTTTCGGCCCGTCTTGAATGTCGGCAAGCTGCAGAACGCGGAATTTGCCGGATTGGTGGAATTGCAATCGTCCCAGTCGCGCGGATACGGAAAGCGGGCGATCGTCACCTTCTTCCGCCGGTTGGATGCGCGGTCGCGTGGCGGCGGCTTTTGCTGCGTTCTGCAATTCAGTCATGCTTCCTAGGGTAGTGCAATTTTCTTGGACTATGTTGTACTGGCAGACATGCTTGCGAAAAACAAAAAACCCTCGCATCTGCGAGGGTCATTGGCTGGGATGCCTGGACTCGAACCAAGAATGGCTGAACCAGAATCAGCTGTGTTGCCAATTACACCACATCCCAATTTGGCAGGCGTGGCAACTTCGAAAAGTTGTCCGTCGTACCCCCGACCGGATTTGAACCGGTGTTGGCGCCGTGAGAGGGCGTAGTCCTAGACCGCTAGACGACGGGGGCTTGAGTTATTGCTGTGATTCTCAGCTGAGCCGCGAACCGCAACGAGTGATAAATATACGCGAATCCGTAGGAGTGCGCAAGTCACGGCGTGTCGCGCCATTTTCCGCCATTCTTAAACAGCATCCCAGAACAACAAACCCGCTGGAACGGAACATTCCAGCGGGTCGACAGTCATGCGATCGGCAAAATCACACCATCAGCGCATCACAGGTGCTCGCGCAAGCCCTGCAAGCGTGCGACGGTGATCTCCTTGCCAACGATCTCCATGGATTCGAACAGCGGCGGAGACACGCGACGGCCGCTCATGGCCACACGCACCGGACCGAACGCCAGACGCGGCTTGTAACCGCCATCTTCGATCAGCGACTTGTTCAGTGTCTCATGCAGGAAGTCGGTCTTCCAATCATCTTCAGCAACGTCGGAAAGCGCCGCAATGGCGGCGTCGAGCACTGCCGGAGCGGAATCCTTCAACTGCTTCTTGGCGTCATCATCAGGCTCGATGTAGCCCTCGGTGGAGAGCAGCGAGCCCACCATGCCGGCGACCTCGCCCAGCAGGCGCACGCGCGGCTGCACGAGCTCCACGGAAGCGGACAGCACCTCACGCTCGCGATCGGTCAGCGCATCCCAGGAATCGGCGGAGACCACGCCATCGCGGTTCAGGTACGGCACGGCACGGTTCAGGAAGTCCTGCGGCTCAAGCATACGGATGTGCTCGGCGTTGATGGAAATGGCCTTGTCGAGGTCGAAACGGGCCGGATTGGCCTTGACGTCACGCACGTCGAACTTTTCGATCATTTCTTCCATGGAGAACACGTCGCGGTCGGCGGCGATGGACCAACCCAGCAGCGCCAGGTAGTTCAGCAGGCCTTCGCGAATGAAACCGTTGTCGCGATGCAGGAACAGATTGGATTCCGGGTCACGCTTGGAAAGCTTCTTGTTGCCCTGGCCCATCACGTACGGCATGTGGCCGAACAGCGGCATTTCCTTGGCCACGCCCAGTTCGATCAGGTAACGGTAGAGCACGATCTGACGCGGGGTGGAGCTCAGCAGGTCCTCGCCGCGCAGCACCACGTTGATGTTCATCATGGCGTCGTCGACCGGGTTGGTCAACGTGTACAGCGGATCGCCGTTCGGGCGCACGATCACGTAATCCGGCACGGAACCAGCCTTGAACTCGATGCGGCCACGGATCAGATCGTCGAACGCGACATCCTCATCGGGCATGCGGATACGCAGGGCGGGCTTGCGGCCTTCGGCACGGAAGGCGGCCTTCTGCTCTTCGGTGAGATCACGGTCGTAGCCGTCGTAACCGAAAGCCTTCGGGCGGCCGGCGGCCACGTTGCGGGCTTCGATTTCTTCCGGAGTGGAGAAGGATTCGTATGCATAGCCGGCTTCAAGCAGCTTGGCTGCGACATCCTTGTAGATGTCGCCACGCTCGGACTGGCGGTACGGGCCGTCGGGGCCACCCACGTTGATGCCCTCGTCCCAGTCGATGCCCAGCCAATTCAGGGCTTCGATGATCTGGTTGTAGCTTTCCTCGGAGTCGCGCTGGGCGTCCGTATCTTCAATACGGAACACGAACGTGCCCTTGGTATGGCGGGCCTCAGCCCAGTTGAACAGTGCGGTGCGGACCATGCCGACGTGCGGAATGCCGGTCGGGGACGGGCAGAAACGCACGCGAACATGCTCAGGAAGTTCTGGTTTGGTGTTTTCAGCTTCAGTCATAAGCTCCATTGTGCCCCGCAAACCGGACGTGCCATCCAGTCCCACGCACCAACTCGCTTTTCGCGGTCATGAACATCCTGCAGCTAATTGACCCGATGATCGCAGCCACCAATCCTTACAACACCATGCTGGGCATGAGCCGCGCCATCGACGGACTTCCCCAACGCGTCAGAAGATGCCCCAAGTCAAAGGGGATTTTTGCGGGGTCCGTCGGGATTGTCCCACACTGCAATATTTTTCGGTATTTTTGGCGATGCAAGAGTACTGTGTTAATCGACTTCACTTTTTTGATGTCGATTCACTTTCCGAAAGGGTAATCTAATGACGGACCCCAACCAATATAATCCGCAGAACCCGCAGCAGGCCCAGCAATATGGCGGTTACGGCTCCTACGGTCAGAATGATTACGGCCAGCAGGCACCGCAATACGGCGCACCCGACTACGGCCAGCAGGCACCCCAGTATGGCGCGCCTCAATACAGCGCACCGCAATACGGCAATGCGGCCGGATACAACCAGCAGCAGCCGCAATACGGCGCACCGCAACCTCAGCCACAGGGATCCGGCAGCTTCTTCGCACTGACCGCTCCGCTCGACCAGCCGGCCTACAACTGCACCATCGGCGAGGCGTTCATCCGCTTCTGGAAAAAGTACGCCACGTTCAAGGGCCGCGCCTCCCGCGGCGAATTCTGGTGGTGGGTTCTGTGCACATTCATCATCCAGATCGCGTTTGCCGTCATCTTCGCGGTGTTGGGCGCCATCATCGACAGCAATACAGCCAATGGAATGCGAAGCTTCGTCAACACCATTTGGGCACTGGCAACGATTGTTCCATCCCTTGCGCTTTCCGTTCGCCGCCTGCACGACACCAACAAGGCCGGCACCACGCTGGTCATCCTCTACGCGATTGACTTCATCGGTGGCGTTCTGCTGAGCGTCGGCCTCGTCATGACGGGACTTGGCGCCATTTCCGTAATCGGTGGCGGATCGAGCTCGACTGGCGCAGCCGGCATACTCCTGTTGATCATCGGTTTCATCGCATGCCTGGCCACGTCGATCGTGCTCATTGTGCTCATGGCCAAGAAGACCGATCCAGCCGGCGCACGCTTCGACGATCCGGCAGCCGGCAACGGCTACGCCCCAGCCCCGGGCATGCCACCGACCGCAACCGCACAATACGCCCCGAACGGCACTCCGGCACCTGCAATGCCTGCGCCGACTCCGGCAATGCCCACCGCAGACCCGTATGGCGCTCCGACCCCAGCCCCGGCAGCCACCAACACTCCGTACGGCAACCCGTATGGCGCTCCTTACGGAACTCCGACCGATCAGTACGCAGCACCTGCGATGCCAGCCGCTCCAGCCGCCCAGTACACTCCGGCCGCCCCGGCAACTCCGCATGCAGCCCCGGCACCCGAAGCCCCTTCCATGCCGAGCATGCCTCCGCTGCCTACGGTTCCGGAACAGTCCACCCAGCTTGACCAGACGCAGTTCGATCGCCCCACGTTCGGCAACGATTCGCAGGGCCAGACCCCGTACGGATCCGACAATTCCGACGATTCCGACGATCCTACCGTGTACGGCAACATACAGCATTGACGAAATATGCAGGTTCAGCACTGAACTTAAGAACCGAACTTGCAATAATCAGTACTACATAAAGAAAATCCCGGCACCGCAATCGCAAGTGCCGGGATTTTCTTATTCCTATATCGATAATTCCCACTAATTCGGATTATCTCGGATTGCCCACGTCACGCAGCATCCGCACCTTCGCCTGAATCACCCGAATCATCGGAATCATCCATGTAGCTCATACTTTTCATAGCGTCCGTCATCAAATTGAACTTTTCAGCGAGCGCTTCCTTGCTCTTACGTTCATCCTCATCTTTGGCTTCCTGCTCGGCCCTCTTCGGATCCCAACGCAGGCACTCCGCATGATGATCCCACTCCATGCCCGCGCACGGAATGACATTGTCCGCGGTTATGGTGAATGTGTTGTCGCAGAAGGAATTCTCCTCGAGTGGCGTTGCCCTGCCCGCCTCACGCACAGCATTACGCAGCGCAACCATTCGAGACAAGGTCACGTCGCCGACATAGATCGGCGGAACAGCCATCTGCTCGCACAACTCGTTGATGTACAGCATCACCGGCAGCACGCGCACGGTCTGTTCGTCCACATCGTCAATGCCTTCGCACATGAGATTCATCAGACCGTCACCCACCGCGAGCGCCGCGAGGAATCGCCCGGTGAGCGTCCTTGGGGTCGTGGTGAAAGCGTAGCAGTAGTTGACATCTTCCAGCGCTCCGCCGTCGAAGCCCAGGCTGACGCTCTGCCGAATGTACTCCACGATCTTTTGCAGTATATTGCGGACTTCCGTCTCGACATGGGCGTCGATGAAGATGCCCAGAATGTCGGCCGCTTCGAAGAACAGGTCGGCATTGTTGGTTTCGGAATAATTGCGCATCACATCGTATGCCTGATTGGCCCGCGTGAGCGCTTGCACAATTTCCGGATCGCAACCCGGAATCTCGTCCATTCCCTCGTACACGGCTTCCGCCACGGACGGGTTAATCCCGTGGGACAATCGCAGCATTGCCCTTGCCATGGTGCAGGAGAATCTTACTTGCAGATCTTCCGTGTACTTTGCGTCATTCTCCATCTCCTGAACGGTTTGCAGCGGCCATAATTCCACCACTCCAACACAGCTTTCGATGGCAATTTTCATATGAGGCCTATCGAATAATTGATAAAGCGCTCCGTTGTTGATAGTGAAAGCCATGCGTGCCCCTTTGCAGCTTCGACATTTTGTTTTCCTCACTGGACCCAACAGCATCCAGCCCTTCCATGATTGCATGGAATCCCCGTTCTTTCAACAACCGCCGCACTCATTGTCGCGTGTCTCGGTCAAAAGTTTCCAATCCGGCGATTCCATGCCGCATTATGCACTATTTCACGTCGGCCGCGGGATCGACGTAAGCGATCGACAATACTTTGCGTGTATCGCAATCGTACGTAATGGAAGTGATGGAGGCGAGTGCCGTATGGCGTAGCAGCATATTATGTTCCGGGTGCCCGGTTTCCAGCATGTGCCTGTAGCTCCAGATGGGCGATTCATGGCTGACTACGATGATTTGCTCGCCGGGATGCTCCCCCACTTTTTCGAGGGCGAACGCTTGCACACGATGCGCGATCGACTGGTAGCTTTCACCCCAGCTTGGCTTCCACAGGTTGCGTACCAGCTTCCAGTTGCCGTTTTTCCAGAGTGCGCCTTCGCCGTAGCCGATGCGCGTGCCGCGGAATTCGTTGCGCGCTTCGATGATGCGCTCGTCGGTGGTGAGTTCCAGCGGCTCCTCGCCACGGGTTTCACGCACTTCGTTGAGTGCGGTGAGGATTTCGCCGGCCGTTTCGCGCGTGCGTTCCAGCGGCGACGAGTAGATGGCGGAAACTGTGTTGAGTCGTGGATTGACGGCAATGTAGTGCGCGGTCGCCTGCGCCATGCGCACACCCACTTCCGACAGGTGGAATCCGGGCAGTCGTTCGTAGAGCAAATGCCCTGGATTTTCGACTTTGCCGTGACGTACGAAATGGATGGTTGTTGCGGGCATCCCTACCGCCTTTCCGCAAGATGCTGCCGGACTGCTGACGTTGACCGATGGAACGAAAATCCTGCAATCGCAAGCTTTGGAAGCGTTGCGCAACCATTTTGCAACAACCGTCTTTCGCCCGCCGGACATCTTTTCGTCCACCAAGTGAACGTGTGGTGAGTACTTACAAAATAGCCAATCGAATTATGTCTGCCAACCTCAATGCACCGCGTGTTGCGACAGTACCTCCGCATAAAGTTGTCTAGTTCAAGAAAATGGCACACAACCAGTCTCCACCCCCTATGCAACACGCTTGAACGTCAATCGATTGACGTTCAAGCAAGGTTGAAGTGAGAGACTGGGGCTGGAGAGAAAACAATCAAGACAGAACAAGGGTATATCAAGCGGCCCGCGGCAACGCAACGCAGCGGACGCAAGCACCAACCGTGAGCAGAAAGGAGCGGCAAAACATGACCAATTCAGTCCTCGCCGGCGCCAAAAGCATCGGCCAACATCTTTTCGGAGGGTACGCGGAGCTTCTTCGAATACCGCACACCGCCCGATTTTCGGTCGGTTCAGTGATCGCATGCATGCCGTTCCCGATGGTCGGCATGACGATTACGATTTCCGTGCAGCATTATTACGGCAATTATTCGCTGGCAGGCGCGCTGACGGCCGTGCAGGCGATCGCGCTGGCCGTTGCGAGCCCGGTGCTCGGCAAGCTGGTTGACAAGTTCGGCCAGCGTCAGGTGTCGATTCCGACAATCATCGTGTGGATGATTGCGGCGACCGCACTGGTTTCCTGCATCACCGCCCGAGTGCCGTCGTGGATTCTGTTCTGTATCGTACCGTTCATGGCGGCGATTCCGCCGTGGGGCGCGATGAGCCGTCAGCGTTGGACCACGCTGCTTAAAGGTGACACGGAGAAAACCAACCGCGCGCTTTCGCTTTCCGGCGTGTTCGACGAATGCATGTGGGTGATCGGCAATCCGCTCGCCTCCACACTGGCCGTGATTTCCGGGCTGTTGGCATTCTCATTCACTGGCGTGTGTGTGGTGGTCGGTGCGCTCATGTTCCTCACCGAACTTTCCACCGAGCCGAAATCGCAGACGCAGCTGGCTCGCGAAGCGGGCATGACCCGCAAGGAATACCGTGAGCGCGAAGCCGCCCGTTCCAAGGCGTTGCAGGCGGAAGCGGCCATTGAGTACGCTCGCGATCGCGCACGTTCCGAAGGCAAAACGGCTGCGGAAGTGCAGGCCGCCATGGATCAGGCCGCCGCCGATGTGAATGCCGGGCGCAAGGAGTCGATTTGGGGGCCGGGCCTCATCGCCGTATGCGTGACGTGGTTCGGTTTGGGCGCGTTCCAGTCGGCCGCCAGCATTTCGATCGTCGCGTTCGCCACGGAAGCGAATATGAAGCAGTACACCGGTTTCGTGTTCGCCTGCTTCTCGTTCAGCTCGCTGATCGGCGCGCTCGTGTATGGCGCAAAGAATTGGACTATTCCGCTGTGGAAGCGTTTCTACTTCTGCCTTGCCGTGGTCGATCTAGGCATCGGCTCGTTCATGTTCGCCAAACATCTGTGGGTGATCATGATCATCTACCTGTTCATCGGCGTATGCCAGGCACCGACGTGGGTGAACGGCAACCAGCTGATGCTGCACTTGGTGCCGCCCACACGCTTCACCGAAGGCATGGCCTGGATGGGTGCGATGAACTCAATCGGCGGTTCCGTCGGCTCGGCGATTGCCGGCCAGTTCATCGACCGTATGGGATCACACGGTGGTTTCATTGTAGTGACGGCTCTGGCGCTCACCTCGCTGGCGATCGCCCTGTTCGGCTTCAAACAGATCAAGGACTCCACCGAGCAGCCCATGCTTACCACCGTAAGCGTGTGACCTTTCGCACGTAAAGCATGCAGAGCATACGAAAAGGCGGTGCTTATACCTTTATAGGTGTAAGCACCGCCTTTTCATATTCAGGACTGTCCGGCCGTCTGCGCGAGTCGGGAATCAGGGCAGATTTGATCAGGGCAGATTTCCGGGTTGTGCAGGCAGATTTTCCGAATTCAGGACTACTTGGGCCAGCCGTTGGGAGTGTGTTCCAGCGACCATACACCGAGCCTGTGCGAGAAGCTGTTCTGCCACTTGGCTTCCAGCTCTTCCGGCGTGAGGCGGTTGTCAGCCTTGCGCAAACGGTTCATAGCGTTGGTATGCGTATCGTCGAGCAACCATTTGCGTGTCAGGAAATTCCACACCATCACCACGGCGGTGGCGATGAGCTTGCCGACATTGGTGCGAATCAGATATTCCGTGCTCTGCGACACGTAGGCATCATGGTTCATGCCATACGTGGAGATCCAAATAATGGCGTCGTTCATGAACAGGCCGATCAGCGCGCCGACCACGAAAATGAGGATTTCCATCCAACGAGCCATGTCGTCACGGTGCTTGAACACCAGTTTCATGCTGGCAATGTAGTTGAAAATCAGGGAAATAACGAACGAGATGGTTGCGGCGAGCACGTTGTGCATGCGGAATACGCCGACGAGAAGATTCAGAATGCCCCAGTCGATAATGAAGGCGATCACGCCAACGAGGCCAAATTTCATAAGCTGTTCAATCAGTTTTCTCACAACGAATATTTAACACGCGCACGCAGACCACCTTGGCGGACATCCAGACAAAGCCCAAAATTTCTCACACAGCCACCCCGTCTGAGCCGTTTGACGCCTAGACTGGAGATGAACACGCAAAGGCTGATTCCAACAATCCAAGGAGAGCATCATGCCAGTCATCCACACTCATGTTTCCGTTTCCACCACTCCCGAGCAGCGCGAGGCGCTGAAGTCCGCATACGGCAAGGCGATCACCGCCGTTCCCGGCAAGTCCGAAGGCTGGCTGATGTGCCCGTTTGAAGACAATATGCCGATTTATTTCGGCGGTGACGATTCCAAGCCGGCCGCATACGTCGAAGTGAACGTGTTCGGCCGTTCCGTGCCCGGTTCCGCTTGGGAGAAGCTGACCGAGCAGATCATGGCCGCATTGGAGAAGGAACTGGGCATTCCGGCCGACCGCACGTACATCCGCTACACCGCCACCACCGACTGGGGCTGGAACGGCGGCAACTTCTGACGAAGTTACCTCCGTTCCTTCGAGGTTCGCCCATATTGCGAACCTCTCACCTCACCTACGGGAAACACACCGTGTTTCCCGCCTCACGGTTCGGGGCGGCAACTTCTGACGAAGTCACCTCCGTTCCTTCGAGGTCATGGCGTTGCGACGTTCGCTAGAAACCGCCGAAATTAAGGTGCAAAAAGGCGGTCACCTACGCATATACGCAAGTGACCGCCCTAAAATGTTGCGATCAGAACGCTACGACTCGTTTATCACACGATCTTCGGCATCGGCGTGGTCAGCGAAACGGTGAGATTCACATGCACCAAACCGGCACCGGAATGCACTTCAACCTTCTTCAACGTCACCGTACGCTCTTCAGCCGGAGCGGAATCGTTGTCAGTCATCGTGGCCGGAGACTTCACCGCAACCAGTGCAAGCGAACCGAAATCAATACCGGCGCTGGCGCACAGGTCCACCGCCTTATTAAGCGATTCAGCAAAACCGTCCTTCAGGATCACGCGATCTGCCGGAACACCATACGCATTTTCGGCAACCCAACGCACGTTCTCCACCAGAGCCATACCCTTGTGGCTGTGCGGCGTGGCCGGCATGGAACCATTCACCACCGCGTCAACGAACGCGTCAAGCTGCGGGGCGAGCGCATCGCCGCCATCGCGATACAGGTTGCCGATAATCGGCTCGCGGAACTCCAGATCCTTGGCGGTCTGCTGCAACGCCGGAATTTGATCGTCTTCGCCATCCCACAGGTTAATCAGCGGGAACGTAGGAATATCAAGACCTTCCAAACGTTGCACGTGGAACGGATAACGCCAGGCAAGCGCCGGATCATCACGCCAAGTGGAAGCGCGGGTCACCACAATCGCGGCGGACGGCCACTGTGCGCCATACTCGCGGCAAGCAATGTCAAGCCACTTCTGAGCGCCCGCGTCAGCACCGTAACCGGCCTCGACGATCACCACATCATGCAGAGCACACGCCATTTCCACGGAAACCAGCGTCGGAATGCCGATCGACACGTTCGCGAACGGACCGCCGTGCACATACACGGGAGAACCATTCACCGTTTCCGTCTTCGCCGGCTTCACCGCATCGGAAAGAATGCCGGTAATGCGCCACAAATCAACGAATTCACCGAACGTAACGGCCTTGCCGTCCTTCGTGCCGGCAATCATCTTGGCAACGCGCTCGGCGATCTCATCCATGGAACGGGAGAGCACCACGATCTGCATGAGCTCGCAGGTCGGAGTGAGCACCACACGCTCGGCCACATTGCCCTTGCCGCGGTCCACCGCGATCTGACGCAGCGAACGGGACGGCACTTCGGAAACGCGCGGCACGGCGATATCGTCGAGCTTGCCGTCGTCGATGGCCTTCTCAGCGAAGGAAACCAGCAGGTTCTGGGCCGCTTCGATAGCGCCCATTTCGCCGCACAGACCCCAGTCGATCAGCTCAGGGTGGGTCAGGGAAGCCTTGCCGCCGCCCGAAGCGCCACCCTTGGAACCGGCAGCGGTAATGCCCATGCTCGGCTGACGGAGCACTGCGGCCGCATCAATGCCACGCTCACGCAACGCGTCGATCAGCGCGATCGTGGTGGTGGTCTTGCCCTCGCCGCGAGACGCCTTCAGCGGAGTATCGGCGGTGACGAGCACGACCTTGCCATGCTTGCGTGGAGCATCCGGATCATTCTTCAAATAATCGAGATAGCCGAACGCATCAATCTTCTGCACCAAGCCGTACTGGCTGGTGAAATCCTCAATGCTGGTCACTGGGGTTCCTTTCTTCAAATTGGAATGCACGTCATTCTAACGATGTTGCATTGCGGAAAATAATTGGCTCCCGCAACGTGGTCACGAGAGCCGAATAGTGAGATTTTAGAAGTCCGACATGTGGAAGCCGTTCTTCATGTTCATGCTGGCGGTGTACAGCACGGAATCAAGAAGCTTGTCGGTTTCCTCCTTGAGCTGCGCGGCCATGGTCTCGTTGGCTGCAGCAAGGATTTCACGGGCTTCGCCGTTGCGCACGGCTTCGATGATTTCATCCGGTTCCATAGGCTGAACATCGCCGATTTCGTCTTCCGCATCGAATTCGTCGGTCACGTCACCCACCAAACGTTCGATCTGCTCGTCGGTAGAGGCAACCATGCGGTGGCCCATCGCGCCGGTCTTCTCCTGATAGCGTTCCACGGCGTTGGCGGTGTCGGCGAAGCTGGAATCGCACAGGGCCGCGATGATGCGGTTCTCCCAATAGAAGTTTTCGGACGTGACGCGCGTGGTGGTGTCTTCCAAATACTTCGGCGTGGAGTTGACGTTCGGGAAGAACGGCACGAGCGTGTTGAACGGATTGGAACCATAGGCGATCCACTGGATCGCACGGCTCACCTGCGGGCGGTACGGGCGGATCTGCATCACCGCAAGCTGGCTCTGACGGTTGATGCCGATCGGGCGGAACATGTGGCGGGTGCGCTGGTCGCCAAGCTTTCCATACGGATCGTACGGAGTGCCCTGATAGTGGGAGCTCAGCACATACTTCACATCTTCGATGGTGATTTTGCGTTCCGGCTGGCGAGCCCACGGAATATCGTCGGAAACCGGCTTGTGGTCGGCATCCTGACCATCCCACTGCTCGTCGTACGGGTTAAGGAAACGCTGCATGTACCAGGCACGCGGAGTGTTGTACACGTGGTCGGAATCGGAGTGGGAGCCGAACGCGTCACGCGGGTTGAACGGAGTGGAATTCTCCACCGACAGGTCAAGATGGTTGCGTTCGATGAACTCGGCCAGATCGGCGGAGCACATGTGGTCCTCCTGCTCGCCAAACGCATCTTCAAGATCAAATTCGTCAATGCCCAGCTGGTTCGGCATGGTCACGTACGCTTCGTCCGGCACACGCTTGGCGATCCAATGATGGCCGCCAACGGTTTCCAGCCACCAGATCTCGTCGACGTCGGAGAAAGCAACGCCGTTCATCTCATACGTGCCATACTCCTCAAGCAGAGCGCCCAAACGTTCCACACCCTCACGGGCGGTGGTGACGTACGGCAGCACGAGAGTAAGGAAATCCTCTTCGCCAATGCCACCGGCGACTTCCGGCTCATAGCCTTCTTCGCCTTCCTTGCCTTTGGCCGGCGTGAGTTCCACGAACGGATCGGCACCGAGCACACGCTCATTGGTGGTGAGCGTTTCGGTGGCGCTCATGGCAACGTTCGCTTCGTTCACGCCAGCTTCGCCCCAAATGCCTTCCTTCAGATCGGCATTCGGCACAGCCGTATACTGCAGCGGATTGTCAGGAAGATCGATTTCAACATGCGAAAGCACGCTCTTGTACTTGCGCGGCTGATCTTCAGGCTTGACTACGATGAAGCGCTTCGGGCAAAACTCACCATTTGCACTATCTTCATTACGGGCGATGATGGTCGATCCGTCATAACTTGCGTCTTTGCCAACCAAAATCGTGGTGCACGCCATAATTATTCAGCAATCCTTTCGATTATTGTCAATACGTTTTCGTCGGATATATTTCTGATTTCCGCATCTTTATATCGTTATATTGCTGCGGAAATCAAATTTCTGGCCTTACTTGAGATCCTCTTTCACAAATCAGGCTTTTCCAGTGAGGAAAATAGCGCCCTGATCAACGATTGTACCGGAAGTACGCAGCGCACGTTCCATTTCGTTGAGCCAGAATCCCTGATTGAGGCCGGCGAGCGGAGCCGTGGTACCCCACACATGCAGATAGTAGTCATGATCCTGATCTGGCGGATATGGACCGTTGTAACGCATCGTCACTGCGGGATCACTGCTGCGGCCCTGCAGCAACGGCGAGGCGGCGGACGTGCGTCCCTGAACCGTTTCAGGAATCATCGCAGAAACCGTGCGCGAGAAATCAGCCGGAATCGCGAGCGCGTGAGAATCGTTGAAATCGTACATCAGCGCATCCACGGGCAGGTTCGCGAGGGACCAATGATTCCACTGGAAACCGCATACCGGAATTGAATCCGGATCAACGAATTCCCAATGCAGGAACTGCACTGCAGGATCAAGCGCATCAATGTAGAAGGGGAAGGAAACAATCGGCGTACCGTCGATGCAGTTCTCAGGCGGCGCCGCCTTGGCAAACGCGTCGGGAATGACGGTGAAATCTGCGGAAATCTTCATGCACCCAGTATCCCTCAAGCGTCTGACTCATACAAGGTTTCAATTGACGGCATAACGAACATAACGAAACGACCCCTGCGGCGAGCCTGTGGGGCACGCGGGCAGGGATCGGTCCGGGAAACAGGGCCTATCAGACCTCACATCGCTTGAAAACAAGGCATTACAGGCGATAGGCACAGCTAGTACGGCTCAGTTGGCCGGGTGGTAGAAGTCGCCGTTGAGGGCGGCTTCGGCACGGGCCTGAGCCTCTTCGAAGGTGACTTCGGCAAGGGAGGCACGCACGTCGTCGAGTGCCACCGGAGTCATGGACAGGGAGTTCACGCCAAGACCGGCCAGCACTACGGCCAAGTCCGGATCGGCAGCGGCCTCGCCGCACACGCCCACCGGCATACCCTTGGCGTTGCCCGCGTCGCAGATCATCTTGATGGCACGCAGCACCGCCGGATGCCAGGCGGTCTGATAGTTGGCAACGGAACCGAGCGTACGGTCGGCGGCCAGCGTGTACTGGGTCAGATCGTTGGTGCCGATCGACACGAAGTCGGCCACGTCGGCCACCTTATCGGCCATAAGCGCGATCGACGGCACTTCAGCCATCGCACCCACGAACTTCAGACCGAAGCTCTTGCCAAGCTTCACGAAATAGTCAGCCTCATGCTGGTCGGCAACCATCGGGGCCATGACCCACAGGTTCGCGTCGGTGGCGGCATCGGCTGTGGCGAGCGCCTTGAGCTGGCCTTCGAGCACGTCCATGTGGGCGCGCAGGGTGCGCAGACCGCGCAGGCCGAGAGCCGGATTCGGCTCGTCTTCCGGAGTGAGGAACGGCAGCGGCTTGTCAGCGCCGGCATCGAGCATACGAATCACGACCTTCTTGCCCGGGAACTGGCTCAACAGCTCGGTGTAAGCGCGGGTCTGCTCTTCGACGGTCGGCGGCTCGGAGTTGCCGATGAACAGGAATTCAGTACGGAACAGACCAACGCCTTCAGCGCCATATTCCAGCGCCTTAGCTGCGTCGGCCGGCTTGCCCACGTTGGCGAGCAGCGGAATGAGGTGGCCGTCCTTGGTGGAGCCCGGATTGCCGCGCAGTTCCTTGGCTGCGGCCGCGCGGGACTTGGCGGCTTCGGCTGCGGCGATCTCCTCTTCGGTCGGGTCGACGACCAGTTCGCCCTTGGCCGCATTGACGACCACGGTGGTGCCGTCGGTCAGATTCTCGGCTTCGGCTGCGGAAACAACCGCCACGATGCCGCGGGCACGGGCCAGGATGGCGGTGTGCGAGGTCGGGCCGCCCTGCGAGGTGACGATGGCGAGGGTCTTGCTCATGTCGAGCGCCGCGGTGTCGGCGGGGGAAAGATCTTCGGCAACGAGCACGAACGGGGTTTCGCTCTGCGGCAGGCCCGGTGCGGGAGCGCCCATAAGGTCGGCGATCACGCGCTGGCCGACATCATGCAGATCGGCGGCACGCTCGGCCTGATATCCACCGATGGCGCGGAACATGTCTTCCACCGCGGCGAAGCCTTCGAGCACCGCGCGTTCGGCGGTCTTGCCCTGCTGGATCAGCCCCTTGATGGATTCGGCCAGCGACGGATCGGAAGCGAACATGGCGATGGCCTGCAGAATCGGAGCGGCCTGCTTGGCGCCTTCGTCACCATTGGCGGCCTCTTCGGCGCGACGGTTCAGGTCGGCGTTCACCAGTGCGAGGGACTTTTCAACGCGAGCGATTTCGCTTTCGGCAGCAATGCCTTCCGCACGCGGAGCGTCCGACGGTTCCGGCAGTGGCTGCGCCATACGGATGACCGGGCCGACTGCAACACCGCGACCAATGCCAACACCTTTGATAATCATGTGAACTCCTTTGACCTGTTTCCTTGTTTTGTCGTTTGCGTTTGTTGTTTGCTCGCGAAAGGAACGCGAGCCGAACGTGTTCTTGTGATTTCCGCGCCTGCCTTGCGCGTTGAGTTACCGCAATGATTTCCACCGTCTTTGCCGGTAAATCATTTTCAGCCTGCCCACAGTATACACGCTTTAAACCGCAACACACAACCAGTAAACGTTTTCTGCGTTTCGTGGAAAAAGTGCTATAGTAATCACCAGCGGCGCACCGATGCATTTCGCTCGGCAAGCAGCACGACTTTCAAATAACACAACAGAAAACAATCAACAATAACGACTCAAAGGAGTGTCCATCATGGCAACCCGCACCACCGTCATCAACGATCCCGTCGGTATCCACGCTCGTCCGGCCGCACAGTTCTCCCAGGCCGTCACCGCCTCCGGCTGCACCGTCACCATCGCCAAGGAAGGCGGCAACCCGGTTCCGGCAGGCTCCATCCTGTCCATCATGGGCCTGGGCATCAAGCAGGGCGATTCCGTGGTCATCGACGTGCAGGGCGCCGACGACGAAACCGTGGCAGACAACCTGCTGAACATCCTCGTCAACGCCGAGTGATCTTCTTTTCTGAAGATTTTCGAGGATTTCGCAAGATATTCAACAATCTTCAGTTACGAAATCGCAATGCGATCGCAATTCCATATGCATGATTGCGATACTTGCTTCAGCCACCTGCCGCATTCGACGGGTGGCTGTTTTATTCCTGAATACGCGATTGAGACACGGCAGCAATTCGAATAATCCAATACTTCGAATGATTTTGGGAGGAGAGCATGGCACGCACAACCGACAACGCCTCGGCTTCGGCTACTTCGGCGAACAGTTCAATCACGAACGTCGCCGCGCTGGCCAACGTCTCCATCGCCACCGTCTCCCGCGTGCTTTCCGGAAAACGCACCAAAGACGACGACATCGCACGACGTGTGAGAGCCGCCGCGGCACACCTCAACTATTCGGTCAATTATGCGGCGAGCGCATTGCGCAGCACCGTCACCAACACCATCGGACTGGTGATTCCAACCGCCACCGACCCGTTCTGCGCGCAACTGCTTGACGAAATCGAACCCGTCATCGACGTGGATTCGCAGCAACTGCTGCTCGGCATCGGCGGCGATCAGGCCACGCAGATTCAACGCATCGAGTCATTGATGGACCGCCATGTTGACGGTCTGATCGTGCTGCCCGCCTGGGGAGCCTACCTTTCCGCGGAGCTTGAACATTACGCCTCCACACTGCCGATCGTGCAAGTGGGCGGACGCCAATGCTCGTTCCGCACATCCATGGTGAGCGTCGACGAAAACGCAGCCATGGAAATCGTGATCGGGCATTTGGCCGAACGTGGCATCGCATCCGTGGCATACATGGCCGGCAAGGAAATCTCCTTCGAATCGGCGGAACTGTTCACCATGTTCCACACTCAGATGCGAGCGCACCATCTTGCCACCGAAACCGAATGGAACAAGTTCGGAGACCGT
>ENA-OQBV01000477-OQBV01000477.1-human-gut-metagenome-genome-assembly--contig:-NODE-477-length-22410-cov-3.571512_pt1 | contig 22410 bp, 23 predicted proteins | sample MGYA00242750_ERZ504559 | MGnify/ENA primary metagenome ERZ504559 (study PRJEB26092, sample SAMD00036230) | human gut metagenome | host: Homo sapiens | study: EMG produced TPA metagenomics assembly of... | reverse complement strand
TTTCGAGACTTACGGTCAATTATTTATTAAGCAAAAGTAGTCACATCAGAAGCATTCAAACGAACAGATTCGAAACCTTCTTCATTGGCCTTCCCAAGGGCAATGAGCAAGACTGGCACATGACGGTCAGCATCAAGTCCGAACGCTTTGGCAAGACCTTCTTTTTTATAGCCACCGATGGCATTGGTATCATAGCCGTATGAACGAGCGACCAACATCAATTGCATAGCAGCCAGACTAGCATCGATGTGAACAATTTCATTCATCACTTCGAAAGGAGCATTTTCATACATTGGTACAATGCTTGATAGTTGTTTCTCCTTGACCTCTTCGGGCATTTTTCCTTGCGCAACGGCCTTACCATAGATTTCTTCTGCTCTTTCTTGACTCTTCAAATCGGCAAAAATGAGAACCATGGCTGATGACGTTTCATTTTGTACACCATTGTAGCTGATAAAGGGTTTCAATTTTTCTTTGCCTTCTTCGCTATCAACGACAACAAAACGCCAGGGTTGCATGTTCACTGATGATGGTGCTGTAACAGTCTTGTCCAAGATTTCCAACATTTCTTCTCGTGGAATCTTGACAGAAGTATCAAAGTTACGAATGGAACGACGGTTATACACAATATCTGAAAAATCATTACTTATTACAGGCATCTTATGTCTCCTTTATTCAGGGTTAAAAAAAATTAATATAATCAAGATTATAACATAGGAGATTTTTTATCAAAAATAATTGCTACATAAGTGCTTAAAGATTGGTTTCCTTGAGTCCTAGTCGTTTCACTTCAGATGAATAATAAACCATGATGGTAATGAGGCTGAGTGTAATTAGCCAGATTGACTTAATATAAATGATGTGCATTAGAAGAGCTGATACAACAGCACCAACCACAAAACTGCCTACGACAAAGCCATAATTGACCGCCTGGCGACGATATTCTTCTGATCCTCGCTACCCTGAATAACATAATAAAGTGCCGTCAGCATTCTTCGATAATTTCCTGAAGTCATAAAAATCACAAAGGGGTGATTTTCAATCTGACTACCGGTAAAAGTCTTCATCATAACACCTGCAGAAAAAGCGATAATCGGAAGCTCTAATAGGGCATTTGGTGTTAAAAATGGTAAAATGGCAGTCATCACACAAAGAGGAAGTAGACCATAAACACGCCAATAAGCATTCTTACGATGGTCTTTAAACCACATGCCAAAAAGAAAACCTAAGTAAGAAAAGAATAGAAAAGCATCGCAAACATGTTATGGTACATGCTACCACTACGCCAGTCAGCAATTAACAGGATGAAATAGTTCCCAATATGTCCTGGGTAGGCAACTAAACTATGGTAGTACATATGACAAAAGACATCCAAAGCCCCTCCTGAGAAACTCAACAAATTAGCCATCAGACGCGTATTTTGAGGAAGAAGGTTCCGCGATTCCATAGCATAACTTCCCTTCTAATAATAATTGATATGATAGCCTTATTATAGCAAATTCGGGCACACACAGTATAAAAAAGCAACCCTAACGAGTTGCTTGCAGTCCTATTAAAAATTAACTGTATCAGGATCATCCTGAGTTTAATGCCTTGAATCTTATCCAAGACTGCCATATCTTCCTCCAACAAATCAAAGTCAAAGATATCTAAGTTGGCTCAATATTTTTTGGTGTCACTGACTTAGGTAGTGGCAAGAAACCTTTTTGAAGGCTCCAACGTAGGGCGACTTGTGCAACAGATTTTCCGTTACGTTCAGCCACTGCTTCTACGTCTTCATTTCCAAAAATGCTACCAGTACCTAGTGGGCTGTAGGCTTCAAGAAGAATGTCACGCTCTTGGCAATAGGCAACCAAGTCTTCTTGAGCACAACCTGGAGCTAAGAGAATTTGGTTGACATGTGGCACAATTTCAGCCGTTTCAAGGAGAGCTTCAAGGTGATGTTGCATAAAGTTAGATACACCAATGGCACGAACTTTACCATCTTTATAGGCTTCTTCCATTGCCTTCCAAGCGCCTGCATTGCCAGCCTTCCAAGCATCATTCTCACGAAGAGCCTTAGGATTTGGCCAGTGGATGAGCAAAAGATCCAAATAATCCACACCTAATCTTTCAAGTGACTCGTCGATAGAGGCTTTAGCCAATTCGTAATCGTGCTTGTCATTCCAAAGTTTTGTTGTTAGGAAAATATCCTCACGCGCCACATCACTATCAGCAATCGCCTTACCTACAGAAACCTCGTTACCGTAGATTTGCGCCGTATCAATATGTGTGTAACCCGCCTTAAGTGCGAAACTAACGCTGTTATAAGCTTCTTCCCCTTCTGGAATCTGCCAAGTCCCAAAACCAATTTTAGGAATCGTAACGCCATTTGAAAGTGTATATGTTTCCATCCTGTTCTCCTTTTCAAGTTGTAACAGAATTATCTTAAAGAATATAAGATAAAATTGCAAAGATTTGCTACGGCTTGTTTGATGAATAGTTCCTTACTTCTTTTTCCGCTTCTTTTTATAGACAACACCATTTTCTTTAAGGATTTTCATGCTCACCTTTCCAACTCCTCTAATCGCTGCTACTTCCTCTTCCGTTTTCTTTTTAAAATCTTTAAAATCTATTAAGCCATGTTGACGAAGTATACGCTCCACACTTATTGAAAGACCTTGGAGGGCTTTGCTTTGTTCTATACTTTTTTCCAATTCTCTAATTAGTTTGTGCAATTCTGGATTTTTCTTTTTCGCAACATGTCTTTGTGGACGTTTTGCACGATATTTTTCGATTAACCAAGTAAAATAATATTCTGACTGGGACAGATCAACGACCTGATTAAAAACCATCAAAAGACTTTGCATACTATTGGCTTCAAATAAGATAGGGTTGACTTTAAGCGTTTCGGCAACTAGACGCTCTTCATCACCTTGTTCAATCATTTTAAATAATTTCGAACTCTGGATTTTTTGCATAGAGAAGATCAAAATAGAAATCCGCATCCTCAATATGTCCCGTCATTAGAGAGACCGTCATCATTGGTACTATCATCAAATCTTCTTCGTGATATTCCATTTGCTCACATTCGAAAAAGTTTTTAGCCTTATCATAGTCCTCCAGATTACAATAGGTAGCCATCAATTCGTAACGGACTCCCATGTGATCCTGAACATCTATCTCTAGAATCTCTTCAAATTCCTTAATAGCAAACCGCTTCATACTGTTGCTTAAATAAAATTTAGCAAGATTATACTTCAAAGACAAATAAGGACGCTCGTCAAGATTAGCCCAGCCCATTTTTGGACCTTGATCCCACTTGGACCTTTGCTCTTTTTCTAAAGCAATTAGGCCTTTTAGATGTTCAAGTGGACTTTGAAAAGTTAAGAGCATCTGCTTAGCATCAAGATTTTCAGGATCTAGTTTTAAAGCTTCTATCAAAAATTCCTGACTTCTCGAAGGATCTTCCTCGTGATAATGATAAGCCTCTTCAATGAGTTTCCAAGCTCTCTCCTGCTTTGAATCAGGGGAAGTGATCTCATCAAAAAGCCCTTGGTTGTATTGTCTTGCAAAATCTTCAAGAGCCATGTCCACACTGAGATACTCTGTAATATGTTCTTCTAAGAATGCTTCTGCTTTTTTTGTGAAGTCTTCAAAAGATGATGTCATCAATCTTCTCCAATCTATGTTTATTTCTCTAACTACTATTGTATACGTTTTCATAGAGCGTTACTATATTCTAAGTGAAATCAACAACCTCTTAAATTTTTATTGACAAAAATAGTCGCCAATCACAATACAGATAAGAATCCATAGAGTCTTATTTTGGGACATCTAAACCCAAAGTTGTATACTTATATTAGATAGAGTGCTATTGGACGATTAACGTCAAGGCATAATCTTCAAATTTCATCCAAAGCTACAAAAAAATCATTAACGTCTTGGGAGTGGTTTAGTCCCTTTTCTATATCAATAACTTTAACTCACTTTTTCATAATTTTACTTGACCGCCCCCATTTTTAAGGGAATTGAAAACTGAGTTATATTTTAAAAGGAAACAGAGGTCTGTTTCCTTTTTTCTTACTTCAAACCATGACAAAAGGAAACCCTTTCGAGTTTCCTTTATCAAATATATCGTTGGAGGCAAAGTCCAATAATACTTTAGTTGAGTGGTTCAATCACGAAGCTCAATTGATAGCTATCTGCTGAGCTAACCAAGAATTCGTCATGAACTGGAGCACCCCATGAGTCGTCACCACCGACACCCATTTGAGCAGCAAGAACTTTAATCCATGTAGCATCAGATTGTTGCAATTCATATTGATGACGAGCATTTTCAATTTGTTCAGTACTGTTACGCAAAGCACTGAATTCGAATGCCTTATTAAGTGCGGTGAATTTAAGACCATTATGGTTATCATCAGATACTGTAAATTCACGAGTACCATAGTGATTACCAGATTCTTGTGGCATTAGATATGGAGCAAATGTCTTTTCAACAGATGTTTCATATCGACCAAGATAGGCACCAGGAAGTTTATCAAGGTAGCTTTCTTCTGCACCGTATCCATAATAGCTTAGGTTTGTAAATTGTGAACCGATAGCAAATTCTAGACCAAATTCAGGGAAGTTTGGCAAACCTGCTTTACCATCATAGCTTGTAGTAACAAAGATTCGACCCTTGTAATCAACTTGATAAGTTACCTTAACTTCGACATCAGAAAAACCAGGCAATTCATGAACATAAGTCACTTTAACAGAGTCATCTTCAATTTGAATTTGAGTATCTGTAACCTTACTATAGTTTCCAGCAACTTTCCAGCCTGCCATTTCGAATGGATATCCAGCACCACGATCGTTGTCGGTGTAAGCACGAGTAAAGTTAAGTTTAGGACCTTTCTCAATGAATTCAACACCGTTATACTTAGCAGATACTAGCGTATTTTGTGCACGTGAAAGCAAGATAGAGAAGTTTTGTCCTTGAATTCCGATGTTGAAGTCGCCTTCAACAACATTCAAAGGTGCTTTAACTGGTGTTTCAGTGCTAATCTTTTCAGCAACATATTGACCACGAACAATTTCATGTCCTTTTGGAGCCCATTCAGTTGCTTCATTCTGAACACAAGCAACTTCATAAATTCGTTCAGCATTTGAAGCTCCAACAGCGAATTCTACTGGGAATGTTGCTTCTTCACCTGGTTTAACATCAAAGTGATATTCACTTTCGCTAACTTTTCTACCATCTTCGTAAACTCTAGCTAGGAAAGTATAAGCAGAAAGATCTTCAAAGACATTATCATTCTTGATAGTTACTGATTTTTCATCAACAGCAATCTTAATATTAGAGTAAAGATGTTTAACTGTTTGAAGTTTTGGAGTTAGGGTACGATCTGCGAAGACAATACCATTTCCACAAAATTCGTAGTCAGAAGGTCTATCATGCCAGTCACCACCATATGATAGGAATTCGCTACCATTTGGAAGTGGTTTGTAAATAGCTTGGTCAATGAAGTCCCAAATAAATCCACCTTGGTATTCTGGATATTTCTCTAAGTCAGTGTAGAGTTTCAATCCACCACCAGAGTTACCCATTGTGTGCATGTATTCACATGAAATATAAGGTTTTTGAGGATTGTTAGTGAGGTATTCTTCAATATCAGCTGGTTTCGCATACATACGACTTTCGATGTCTGTAATGTAATCAAATTCACGACACCATGTAACACCTTCATAGTGAACTGGACGAGTATTGTCAACACTACGGAAGTAATCAGCCATGTCAGCAATATCTTTACCAGCATATGATTCATTACCACAAGACCAAATGATAACACTAGCATGGTTCTTATCACGTTGGAACATGTTATTGGCACGATCCAAACAAGCAGGCAACCATTCTGGTTCACTAGCTGGGATATTCCATGAAGGTTCGCATAGACCAAGTTTTTGCCATGTACCGTGTGTTTCAAGGTTGGCTTCATCGATAACATAAAGTCCATATTCATCACACAATTCATACCAACGTGTTTGGTTAGGATAGTGAGAAGTACGAACAGCATTGATGTTATGTTGTTTCATCACTTTGATATCCCAAAGCATATCTTCTTCAGTGATACAACGTCCTGTTCTAGCGTTAAATTCGTGTCTGTTAACCCCTTTAAAGATAATTCTCTTACCATTCAAAAGCATAAGTTTATCTTTAATTTCAAAGCGTCTAAATCCAACTTTAACTGGAACGACTTCAACAACTTGGTCATCATCCAAAACATGAAGGGTCAAATTGTAAAGTTTAGGACTTTCAGCACTCCAAGGTTTGATTTGCAAATCTTCAATACTTACAGATAGTTCACCGTCAGCATTAACAGATGCATCACCTTCTGTAACGATGCCTTCATGATCTGAAAGAACATATTTAATCTTCTTATCTTCATAATCACCAACAGTCTTCAAATCAATATCCAATTGACCTGCTTTTGTTTGGTAATCATAATCTCCCTTAACAAAGAGATCTTGAACGTGAACTTTTGGAATAGCGTACAAGTAAACATCTCTGAAAATACCGTAAAGTCTCCAGAAGTCTTGGTCTTCCAACCAGCTTGCTGTAGAGTAACGATAAACAGCTACCGCCAACTTGTTATCACCTCCAACAAGGTAATCACTAATTTCAAATTCACTAGGTGTAAATGAATCTTCACTGTATCCTACGAAGTTACCATTGACCCATACAAAGATGGAAGTGGCAACCCCTTGGAATGAGATAAATACTTTTTTATCTTTTAATGCATCATTCAAGGTAAAATGTTTAACGTATGATGCAACAGCATTTGATTCTTGAGGAACTTGAGGTGGACGAAGGAATTCTTTACCATCCCAAGGATATTGGGTATTCACATATTGTGGAGAACCAAAACCTTGAAGCTCTAAATGACCTGGTACATTGATGAAATTCAAATCAGTTTCATCAAATTCTGTTTTATAAAAGTCTTTTAAAACCTGATTTGTATTCTGAGCATAGTGAATTTTCCATTTTCCATTAAGAGATTGTCTTAACTTCATCTCCCCTTCAGAAAATTCTGCAAGAGATTCAAAATACTTATGATCTGAGTGAGCGTCAACAGTATTAACGCTAACAATCTTTGGATCGTTTAAGTAAGTTTGAATTTTTTCAGTCGTGTTCATAGATTATTCTCCTTTTTTGAAGGTAATAACTTCAGACAAAGCTTCTACCTTTTCTCCAACTTCTTGTTCAAGATGGAAAGCACTGAATTTTTCTGAATTGGTTACAGTGACAAGTACTGTGTCATCAAGACCATTTTTCTCAATAATTGGTGACCAGAACTCAAGAAGTTTTTGTCCAACTTCAACACGATCACCTTGTTCTACGTAACTAATGAATCCTTCACCTTTAAGTTTAACTGTTCCGATACCAACGTGGATAAGAACAATGACACCATCTTCACTTTCAATACCAACTGCATGGCGAGTAGGAAGAACTTGACGAATGGTACCACTAATTGGTGCAAAGACAGCTCCATCAGTAGGTTTAATGGCGAAACCTTTACCCATGCTACCTGAAGCAAAGTGTTCATCATTAACACTTGAGAGGTCAACCAAATGGCCAGTTGTAGGGTTTACAAGAGATACGACGTTAGCTTTAACTTCATTTTCAGAAGTTGCTACGCTAAAGCGATGTTCCAATTCTTCAACAATTTCAGCGTGACGTGCTTCAGTCAAAGTGATTTTACGAGCAATAATGAAGGCACCGATGAGCATTGCTGCTGCTGGGAAACCAAACATGCTAAGCTTAAAGATAGACTGTTGATGTGTTGTAATTGTTGATGCTGAGGCACCTGTTGTCATACCGGCAGCTACGGCAATTGTAGAAACAAGCCAGTTTGACATCGCACCACCAAGTTTATCAACAAGTGGACGAACTGACAAAGTAAGTGATTCATCACGGTGTCCCAATTTCCATTGACCATATTCTACTGAGTCAGAGATAATCATGAGGATAACAAGGAACACAAGAGGTTGTGGAATAAAGAAGAGTTCAGCAGCAGTCAAGATCATTGGAAGTGATGTTCCTGCAATACTAAAGATTCCGATACCACCGAGCATTACTGCAATACATCCATAGAACAAACGTTTACGGTTGAATTTATCAGCTAGGGTAGGGAAGAGTGAAACTGAAACCAAACCAACAACTGTATTCAATCCGTAAAGGATTGAGTATTTCCCTGGATCACCAAGGATAAATGTGAAGTAAAAAGTTGAAGAGCATTAAGTGTATTAATACCAAGACCATAGAACCAATATCCGAGAGACAACCACATCAATTGGTCGTTTTTACCAAGAACTTTAAAGACTTGTTTAAGGCTAGTTTTTTCTTTGTTATCACGAAGTTTTGACTCAACTTCACGTGTACCAATACCAACAGCTATTGATGTAATCACACCAATGAGAGCAACGATAAATGCAAACCAGAACCATCCAGATTTATCTCCAGAGCCACTACTGTTCGTCATAGAGAAGAACAAAACGATTGGCATGATGGCAACACCTACAATATTGGCACCAATCGTAGAACCAATACGGGCAAAAGTTGCCATTTTTTCACGTTCATGACTGTCAAGAGACAAGGCAGGAATCATTGACCAGAAACCGATATCTTTAATTGAGTAGAAGACATCCATTACAAGGTAGATAATTCCGAAAAGTACAAGGTACAAGAAAGGATTTGTTTTATTCAAACCACCTAAATCGGTGAAGAGAAGCAACAAGGCGATAGAACTGATGATACCACCACCAACTACCCATGGTTTGAATTTACCATACTTAGTATGAGTGTTATCAATCATATTACCGATCAATGGATCGATAAATACTTCCAAGATACGCAAAATAGCGATGATGTTAGTAATTAATAGTACGTAGTGACTATTTTGCTTTGGATCACCTGTGTTAAACAAGTGAGTTGTCACAAACATGATAAAGTATGTTGACAACGTTGCATAGAAGACGTCGTTACCAAAAGCACCAGCTGAATAGGATAGACGAGACTTCATTTGACCTTTAGATTTTCCCATTACGAAAACCTCCTGTTAGTTGTTTTTTTGAATACGCTTACATTATATAAGTATTAGTTTAAACCGTCAATAGTTTTAGTGATTTTTTACTAAACTTTTACTAAAACATGATTATTTTGATGAATTAAAATATTGGAAACCGATTTCATAGCTTACACTATGACCCTCCTCCAAGATGATATCTCCAAAATCTGTATGATTAACGGCATCTGGGAGTGTTTGAGCTTCCATAGCTATAGCTTCTCGTCCTTTTGCAATTGTTCCTTGATCTCTCGCAAAGTAAATATTATCCTCTATAATATCCATAGTATAAATAACTAAACCATTTCTGTTAGAGAAGATTTCAATACCATCTCCGCTTTCTTTGTCATGCAAAATAGCTACTTCTTTCACATGATCACAAGTTTCCCCTCCAACTACAAAGGCATCATCAAAACCATTATTTGCTTCAATTCGAGGTAGCAAGTCAGTTGTCTTTCTGAAATCATAATTCGTTCCATCTACATTAATTTTTTGTCCTGTTGGAATTAACTCAGAATCCAACTCTAAACGATAGTCTGAATAGATTTGTAACTCATGACTTGATAAATCCTGTTTGTCGCTAAGATTAAAGTAAACATGGTTTGTCGGATTAAAGACTGTTGATTCTGTAACATCGAAGGCTTCAAAGAGTATTGTTAAGCGGTTATTATTGTTAAGTCTATAACTAATAGAGACTGTAACATCACCAGGAAAGCCATCTACACTTGAATAAAGTCTTCTAATAAATTTTGTCTCAACATATTCATCATTCAGGTTTGTGACATAGTTCCAATTTTGAACCTGCATTCCTTTTGGACCGCCATGTAAGCAGTTTTCTCCCTCATTCTTAGGAAGGCTATAAAGAACCATATTATGAGTATACGAAGCTTTCCCAATTCTTCCAGCAACCCTACCAATGGACTGACCGGCACATAAATTATTCTTATAGTAATCCTCGAAATCACTGAAACCAAGTACTATATTTTTAAGAGCACCAGTTTCCGTTGGAACCAAAAATTCCTGAAGTGTAGCACCTGTTGTGAGTGTGGAAATGACAACACCATTATTATTTTCCATTGAAATTTTACTGACATCGCCTGAATCAACTTTTCCAATAATTTCGCAGCTTATTTTCATATTATTTCCTCAAAAAACAAAGAGTACAACAATTATATATACTCTTTGTTTTTTGTTTATTATTTTAATTATCCTCGATCATCGTACCCTTTTGGATGGCTAGAATGCCATGCCCAAGCACTTGCGATGATTTTTTCGATGTTATCAAATTGTGGTTTCCATCCAAGAACTGTACGTGCTTTTTCAGATGAAGCAATCAATGTATCAGGATCACCAGGACGACGATCAGCTTTTTCAGCTGGAATTTCTTTACCAGTTACCTTACGAGCGGCTTCAAGAATTTGAAGGTTTGAGAAACCTGTTGATGAACCTAAGTTAAAGGCTGTAGATTCATTACCTTTACGAAGATATTCAACAGCAAGGAGGTGAGCATCAGCCAAGTCAAATGGGTGAACATAGTCACGAACATTTGTTCCATCAGGAGTGTTGTAGTCATCACCAAAAATCATGATTTTTTCACGAACACCTTGAGCTACTTGGAGAATAATTGGCAAGAGGTGGGTTTCAGGACCGTGATCCTCTCCGATAGAACCATCAGGTTTGGCACCCGCCACATTAAAGTAACGAAGAGGGACATACTTGATGCCGTAAGCTTGGTCTGACCACTTCATAATGGTTTCCATCATAAGCTTGCTCTCACCATATGGGTTGATAGGATTTTGTGGTGTTGTTTCAAGAATTGGAATTTCTTCTGGAATTCCGTAAGTTGCTGCTGTTGATGAGAAGACAATGTATTTAACACCGCATTCGTTCATAACTTCAAGCAATTTAACCATTCCAGCTGTATTGTTATCAAAATATTTGAGTGGTTTTTCCATTGATTCACCAACCAATGAATAGGCTGCAAAGTGAATAACGGCATCAACATCTGGGTTTTCTTTGAAGACCTTTCTCATAAAATCTTGATCAGAGAGATCGCCTTGGTAGAAAATAGCATCTGGATGTACGGCAGCACGGTGACCGGTTACCAAACTATCTACTACTACTACTTTTTCTTGACCGTTTTCAACTAAGCGATCAACCATGTGAGAACCGATATAACCAGCTCCACCTAATACTAAAATTGCCATTTCTTATCTCCTTTCTTCAGAAAAAACAATTAATCAGCTAAATTTACAAAATCTACAAATGCTTTAAACTGATCTAAGCCTTCACTATTAGTCTTATAAACACCTGCATCTTCTAGTACACGAGCAAAGATATCTGCAACAGATTGTCGAACAACTTCTGTCACTTCCTCAGCCGTAACATTCGGATTTTGAGCTTTGAGTTCATCTGCCCATTCTTGGTGAATTGGAGCAACTTGGTTACCTTGACCTAATAGATAATCTTCAACATCTTTAAGTTCTGTTTTCAAACGAGGAGGAAGAATGGCCAATCCCATAACTTCAATCAAACCAATGTTTTCTTTCTTAATATGTTGAACATCTTTATGTGGGTGGTAGATACCGTCTGGATGTTCTTCAGAAGTTTGATTGTCACGAAGAACCAAATCCAATTCAAATTTGCCGTCTTTTCTACGAGCAATTGGGGTAATGGTGTGGTGAGGGTGTCCATCAGACTGAGCTAAGACTCCAGCTTTTTCGTCTGAATAACCACGCCAGCAATTTAAAATTTTGGTTGCAAGAGCAATAAGTCTTTCCTTATCTTCACTTCTTAAACGAAGAACTGACATAGGCCAATTAACAATACCAGTTTCAACATCAGAGTATCCATCAAAGCTAACTTTTTCTTTAATGCCTGCTACTTCCATTGGGAAAGTGTGGCGACCACCTTGATAGTGTTCGTGTGTAAGAATTGAACCACCTACAATTGGAAGATCGGCATTTGAACCTGCGAAGTAACCAGGAAATGCTTCAACAATTGATAGGAGACGACCAAACGTCAATGGACTGATGTGCATTGGTTCGTGCTTACCATAAAAGAAGATAGAATGTTCATTAAAGTAGGCATATGGTGAATATTGGAAGCCCCAATCATTTTCTTCCATTTGGAAACGAATAACACGGTGGTTACTACGAGCTGGGTGATTGATGCGACCTAGATAACCTTCATTTTCCATACAAAGTTGGCATTTTGGATAATCAGAAGCTACCGCATTTTTAGCTGCAGCGATGGCTTTTGGATCTTTTTCAGGTTTTGAAAGGTTAATCGTAATTTCCAAGTCACCGTATTTAGTAGGTGCTTTATAAGCAATGTTTTGTGCAATAGCTTTAACTTTTACATAATCATTTCGTTTACTTTGTACATAAAAGTCAGCAATTGCTTGCTCTGGGTTTGATTTATAGGTATCCCAGAAGTTACGATTGACAGCACTAGGGCTTGGTGTAATCAAGTCCATGAGTTGAGCACCGATGATATCTTGTTCTTCATTAAGTTCACCTACAGAACCAGCTTTAACACCTGCTTGAAGCAACTGGTCTTTAAGGTCAATCAATTCAGAGCTTTCAGTTTCAACATCAGCAACTCCCTCTCCAACCAAAGCAAAAACTTTGTTTGTCAAATAGATACGGTCTAATTCCTCATAGTCACTGTTTTCAATAACCAAAGTTACAAAAGCGTTTACTAAATTTTCAGCCATAATCTCTACTTCTTTCTCATTAATCAAGTACTCGTGAACCACCAGCTACTTCAGCGATATAGAAGCTTGGTGCATAACCAACGACTTCTTCATAACGTTGACCAACTGCTTTTTTAAAAGTCTTCAACTTATCTTTGTTTACAAGTGCAATGGCACATCCACCGAAACCAGCTCCTGTCATGCGGGCTCCTAATACTCCTTCTTGTTCCCATGCTGTATGAGCCAAAGTATCAAGCTCAAGACCTGTCACTTCGTAATCATGTTCCAATGACACGTGAGAAGCATTCATAAGACGACCAAAGCCTTCCAAATCACCTGATTCAAGTGCTTTACGAGCTTGAAGTGTACGTTGATTTTCAAGAACCGCATGACGGGCACGTTTGATACGGTTTTCATCTTTAATCAAGTAGCTGTATGCATCAAATGTCCAAAGGTCCAATTCACCAAGTGTTTGGATATCAAGTTTTTCTTGAAGTTCAGATACAGCTGTTTCACATTCAGCACGACGTTCATTGTATTTAGAATCTGCCAATTCACGACGTTTGTTAGTGTTCATGATAACAACAACATTATCTTTAAGGTCAAGCGGCACCAAGTCATACTCTAAAGTATTTGTATCCAAGTAAATCGCACGTTGATCAGCTCCCATACCAATAGCGAATTGGTCCATGATACCAGAGTTAACGCCGATAAAGTCGTTTTCAGTTTGCTTACCGATTTTAACCAAGTCAAGGCGTTCCAATTTAAGGTCATAAAGTTTTTCAGCAATAACACCAATCAATAATTCCAAAGATGATGATGATGACAAACCTGATCCATTTGGAATGTTACCATAAATGTAAATATCCATACCTGAGTCAATCGTATGCCCAGCTTCTTGCAAGAAATGAAGAACACCTTTTGGATAGTTTGTCCAGTTGTGTTCTTTTTCAAAACGAAGATTTTCAAGTGGTACTTCGATGATGCCCTTATCTTCAAAGTTACCTGAGAAGAAACGCAAAACTTTATCATCACGTTTACGGGCTGCTCCGTAAGTACCTAGGGTAATGGCTGCTGGAAAGACGTGACCACCGTTGTAGTCCGTATGCTCACCAATCAAATTAATACGACCAGGTGAAAGAAAGTATGATCTGCTTTCTACTCCAAAGACTTCTTTAAAAGCTTCTCTTAGTTGTGTTGTTTTCATAGAATTTTCCTCGCTTATTCTTTTTTACACTAACAGTGTAACCCCTTTCACAAGGAAAATCAATATTTTTACTGTTTTTTTAGTAAAAAATAGGTAAAATTTTAGAATTTATGATATACTTTGGATGAAAGGAGAACAATATGGCTACATTAAAAGACATTGCTTCATTAGCAGAGGTCTCAATCGCGACTGTTTCACGTGTTCTCAACCAAGATGAAAGCCTTTCCGTTACTGAAGAAACCAGGCACCGTATTTTAACTGCGGCAGATGAATTGGGATACACTAGACACCAAAAAAGCGGTAATTTTAAGAAAGAGAAACACCAGATTGCCATTATCCAATGGGTCAGTGAAGAAGACGAATTAGATGACATCTACTATTATAATATTCGACTCGGCATTGAAAAAAGGGCTCAGGAACTCGACTACGAGATTCTACGTTATTTCAATGACATTCCTTTTAGTCTCGCTGAAGAAGTCATAGGTATACTTTGTATCGGAAAGTTTAGTCGTGAACAGATTACTGAATTGGAATCATTGGGTAAATCACTGGTCTTTGTAGATAGTGATACCCTACTTCAGGGACATCCTTGTGTGACAACTGACTTTGAAAATGCTGTTCAGACTGCCCTCCAATATTTAAAAAAACAAGGGTGTCAATCAATCGGACTTTTAACAGGTGAGGAGAAGACAACCGACTTGCAAGAAATTATTCCTGATTCACGTCGGCGTGCCTATCGCAATTTTTGTATTGAAGAGGGAATTTACGACGCTAATCTCATTTTGACAGGAAACTTTAGTGCGCTATCTGGTTATGAACTTATCAAAGCTAAACTGGAGACAGAGGAGAAACTTCCAGATGCCTTTTTTGCCGCAAGTGATAGCTTAGCTATTGGAGCACTCAAAGCTTTTCAAGAAGCTGGCCTCATTGTTCCAGATCAGATTCAAATCATTTCCTTTAATGATACAATCATGGCAAGACAGGTATTTCCACCCTTATCCTGTGTCACTGTCTACACCGAAGAAATGGGGCGAACTGCCATGGACGTCCTCAATAAACAAGTCTTGGCTCCAAGAGAAATCCCGACACTTACTATGTTAGGCACTAAACTGACTCTGAGAGAAAGTACGAAATAACAACTATTTAATAGAAAAATGTGGTCGCCAACAGTTAGTTGGCAACCACTTTCCTTTTTATTTCATCTTCACACAAATAGCATCCCAGGCTTGGAGTTTGCCTTGGTCTGTAATTGGCTCTAATTCGGTATTTGCAATGACAACTTCTGCTCTTTCGAAATCATAATAGAAGTCTTGTTCTTGGTCTGATAGGTTGACTACAACCAGATAACTGCTATCTTTGGTTTTCCGAATGTAAGCAAAGACTTTGTCAGTTGTCTCCAAGAGTTCAAAGTCAGCATCTACCAACCAATCTTGAGTTTTACGAAGCGCAACGAGCTTCTGATAGGTATAGAAAATCGATTCTGGATTGGCGAGGGCTGATTCAACATTTATGTCCTTATAATTCGGATTAACAGGTAGCCAAGTCTTATCCGATGTGCTAAATCCAGCATTTTTAGACGCATCCCATTGCATTGGTGTTCGAGCATTGTCACGACCCACCTGACGGATTTGGTCCATGATATTTTCTAGTGATGCCCCTTTCTCGAGAGCTTCTTTGGCATAGTTGAGAGATTCAATGTCATTCAATTCTTCCAAAGTTCTAAAAGGATAATTGGTCATGCCGATTTCTTCGCCTTGATAAATGTAAGGTGTTCCCCTCATGAGATGAAGGAGGATAGCTAAGGCCTTGGCTGACTTCTCACGATAAACACCAGTATCTCCCCACATTGAAAGAATACGAGGTAGATCATGATTATTCCAGAATAGTGAGTTCCACCCTTGTCCCAACTCTAACTCAGTTTGCCATTTATTGAAAATAGCCTTAAGTGCTGAAACATCCAACTCCTTCTCATACTCCCATTTAGGGCTATCTGGCTTATGCTGAAGTCCAATATGTTCGAACTGGAAAACCATTGAAAGTTCTTGATTATCAGGATTTGAATACTGTTTAGTAATTTCAGGTGTCGCTCCCCAGGTTTCACCAACGGTTAGAAGGTCATGCTTACCAAAGCTCGCCTGGTTCATTTCCTTGATGTAATCGTGAAGTTTTGGACCGTTTGTATCAATCAGTTGATCTGGGATCTTACCAATCATATCAATCACATCCATGCGAAAACCACCGATTCCCTTATCAATCCAGAAATTCATCATGTCATAAACTTTCTGGCGCAACTGTGGATTTTCCCAGTTGAGGTCTGGCTGTTTCTTACTAAAGAAATGCAGATAATATTGACCTGAGGTCTCATCATATTCCCAAGCAGATCCACTAAAGACAGATACTAACTCATTAGGTTCGTCTCGCCAGATGTAGAAATCACGTTCAGGACTTTCTGGATTTTCACGCGCTTCGATAAACCAAGCATGCTCATCAGACGTATGGTTCACCACCAGATCCATGATAATTTGAATATCACGCTTTTTGGCCTCCACCAAAAGCTCATCCATATCGTTCATATCCCCAAAAATGTCCGCAATAGCCTCATAGTTTGCAATATCATAACCATTGTCATCCATTGGACTGTCATAAACAGGAGAAAGCCACAGAGCTGTGATTCCGAGTTTTTGAAGATAGTCTAGCTTACTTGTAATCCCCTTGAGGTCTCCAATCCCATCACCATTAGAATCCATGAATGACTTGGGGTAAATTTGATAAATTGTAGCCTTGTGCCACCAGTATTTTTGCATGATTCTACTCCTCGTATTTATTATCATCGTGAGTCTGATGGTTCTATTTTACGTTTTTCTAGAAGTTATGCAAGCGTTTTCTTTCATTGTTTAAAACATTTCAATGACCTATACTTCAAACTCCTTAAATTTTTGGTAATGTTGAAAAACAATAGAGTTGAAATGCAAGGTTAGCCTTTGATTATTTTAACAATACAAAAAAACGATAGTTAATACCTTAACCGTCGCTTTTTACTTTTTGGGCAAGACCATAACAAAGCGCCTCCCCGTAGAACTTTCCTCAAATCTATAGCTAAGTTCCTCATGTTCTAGAAGGTATTTGACCACAAAAAGTCCTAATCCTCCTTCTTTCTTAGCTTGAGCTTTAGTTGAAGAATTTTCTTTAGATACAATTGTATTTTCAATGACAAAATCGGTTCCTCCATTTTCTAAACCTATTCGAACCACTCCACCCTTATCAGAATGCTTGACGGCATTACTGATAATATTTGAGAGAACCAATTTCAAAATAGCTAAATTCATGAAAATACTAGTTATCGGAAGATAATTTTCAATTGATAGGGAGCGAGTCTCAACCAACACTTGATTTTGAGTGAGTATGCGATTTACCACATCATCTAACTGGATCCACTCCTTTTTCACCACCTAATTCTTGGATAGAAGATAGGGACAGGATTTCCAGGACGATCTGGTTCATCTCATCGACGATATCGAGGGACACCGATAGGTAGCGGTCCCGATCCTTGTAGCGACCAATATTATCTCGCATATTTTCTAGGATAATTTTCAAGCTAGCTAGAGGCGTCTTGAGTTCATGCGAAGCCCCTCTTAGAAATTCGACCTTCATCTGCTCCAACTTCAGATTTTCCTGTTTCTGCTTCTCTAGATTGTCGATTACTTCTAAAAGGTGGTGATAGAGGTCGTTGATGTGTTGCTTGAGGACGCCGATCTCATCCTGCGAATGAATGGGGAGACTAGCTGTCCGATCCAGGCGCTTCATCCGCTTGGTCATCCGCTTGATCTCAAGGATTGGAGCAGAAATCATGCGGGCATAGAGATAGGATGCAATCAGCGACAGAACAAAAGAAGCAAGGAGTGTATAGGGAAGAAAGCCCAGACTGATATCTCGCGCTTCCTTTTGCGAATCGACGGTCGCTAAGAATTGCAAGGTCAAGTCCTTCCCCTCTTTGGTCTGAATTTTTCGCTCTTCAATAACCAGAGAATTATTCTGGCTGTCAGGGTTCACGAGCAGGTCATCCTTGACCTCTAGGGCATTTTGTTTTTCCTTGCCCTTGATTGTGACCTTGATATCGTTGGTCTTGGAATATAGGTCGATGACAGACTCAATGGTTCCTTCTTCCTGACCTTGGAAACTCTTGGCTAGGGCTTGCGATTTCTTCAAAATCGTCTGGCGCTGGGACTCGATATAGGTCGATGGAAAAATAAAGTAAACCGAAGCATGTAGAAGGATGACTAAGCTACTAAAAAGGGCAAAGGTGATCAGAAAGATTTTTGCAAAGATACTCCGTTTGGTCATGGTCTCTCCAATTTATAGCCGACATTGCGTACCGTAACGATACAGTCCAGCTCTAGTTTTTTTCGTAGTTCCTTGATATAGACATCGATCACCCGGTCAAAGGGAATCTCCTCTGTCTCCTTCCAGACGGCATCAAGGATCTGAGATCGGGTCCGGGCCTTGCCTTCATGCTGGAGCAGGTATTCCAAGATTTCCAACTCCTTGGCGTTCATGGAAATAGCCTGCCCAGCTAGACTGGCGGTATAACTCTCAAAATCCACCCGCACATCTCCATATGTGAAAACCCGGGAAGGTTGGAACTTTTTAAAAATAGCTTCGATACGGACCTTCAAGAGGGACAAAGAGAAGGGTTTTTCCAGGTAGCCGTCCGCCAACTCTCCAAAGGCTGTCAACTTATAGTCCTCGTCATGAAAGGCCGTCAGCATGAGGACAGGGACCGAGCTAGTCTTCCGGATAGTCTTGAGCACTTCCAAGCCATTGAGGATAGGAAGCTGGATATCTAGCAAGACCAGATCTGGCGCTTCTCTGTGAAAGAGGTCCAGGGCCTCCTGCCCATCACCTGCTTCAAAGACATCATGGCCACATTCCATGAGATAGTCGCTCATCCCTTCGCGAATCAGGACTTCATCTTCTACGATTAGTATCTTCATACATTATCCTTTTAATCTATATATGGTCTCTTTCTTCCATTATACCGTTTTTTATAGATGCAGCAAACTTATCATTCAACATCAACTAAGAGGTCCTTGGGTTTCTTGTGAAGAAGCCAGCGAGAGGAAATCAAGGATACCAAGCTTAAAATAAATCCACCGACTAGAATGACTACCAAAAGTTGCTTAGGTTGGACTGTCATGTGAATCTGAGTTAGAGTCTTACTGAAGCTTTCTGCCTCAGCCCCTCCACCAAGATTTGCAGCTAGAGATTCTTTGGTCATTTGCTTATTGATACCTTCTGTTACATTGGAAAGGACTGTATTACCAACTTTTTCGGCAAAGAAACTAGCTAAACCATATGACAAAAGAAAGGCTGGTAAGGCAATCATCAGCAATTCTATTAAAAACTGACCCGCAACCTGTGTCTTTTTAAGTCCCAAGGCCAAAAAGATACCAACTTCTCTACGACGAGCATTTAACCATAAAATTAACAGAAGGGTTAGCAATAAACTTGTAAAAATGAGACTTCCAATAAACATACGGTTTGCCACACGATACATCCCAAGAATAGATTTCTGTAAAGCAGGGTAATTTGACGAGCTCTTAACAAGATCGTAGAGGGACCAGTTAATATTCAACTTTTTTAATCTTTGCTATCAAGGAATCAAGATTTTGATCGCCTTTAGCAAAGAAAGTGGCATCCTCATAAGTGGCAGTTTCTACAGTATTACCATAGAGTTTTGCTACTGTATCTAGATCAGTGATGAGGGTGTTTTCATACAACTCCTGAGCATAGGTAACGGCTGCTTTATTTTGACCAGAAAATAAACCTTTGATAGTCACTTCTACTGTTTCATCAGCCCTTTTTTCGTTATCAGCGTCATAGAGATTAGATTTAAGCTTTACTTTATCTCCTACATTAAGACCATTCTTTTTAGCTAAATCTTCGTGCATCAAGATTTGATTATGATCCTTATCGGTTAGATGTTCTCCTTCAACTAGTTTATAAGCACCTGAAACAAATTTGTCTTCTTTTGATGAGTCATTGACTCCTGTCAACATCAAGGTAGACTTAAAATTTTTAGCACGTTCTGGAGACTGATTTTGTAGCGTTTGCTCTGTTTCGATAATCTCATAATCTAGTAAATCACCAATACCATTTATCCGTTTTATAGTCGAAACAATCCCTTTAGCCTCACTAATCTTTTTAATATCTTCTCCCTTAAGATTTCCAGCCCCACGAGGAGTTCCAGGATTCGTATTACGATTAATCTGCATTGAAAAACTATTGGTAATTGACCCTAGACTCTTGGATGCAGCTTCTTGGGTTGCACTTCGCATAGCAAGTCCTAACAAACTAAGAGTACTCATCAAAAGAATAATAATTAACAGTAATAGTGACTTTGACCATTTTCGTGTAATATATGCAAAAGCGTTTCGAAACATAAGAGTCCTTTCTTTATTTTTTCTTTTCTATGAGCTGTTTCTTCTTCAACTCTAAAACCACATCAGATGCCTGAGCAACTTCCTTACTGTGCGTAACAACTATGACACATTTTTGGCGATCTAAGGCCATTCTTTTAAGGATAGCAATAATATCCTTGGCAGTTTCGTCGTCTAGATTTCCTGTCGGTTCATCTGCTAAGATAATCGGAGCCTCTGAAACCAAAGCCCGTGCAATAGCTACGCGTTGTTGTTGCCCACCTGAAAGTTGCAGGACATTTCGATTAATTTGTTTTTCATCTAATCCCAATTCAGAAAGTATCTTCTTATCAGCATTTTTATTAACAAGTCGTACATTTTCTAAAGGTGTAAGATAATCAATGAGATTGTAATTTTGAAAAACAAGCGCAACATGGTGTCTACGATGATAACTAGAGCTTTTTTTCTTGATATTTTCTCCGTTAAACAAGACCTGCCCCTTCTTGGGATAATCAAGACCTGCCAAAAGGGAAAGTAAGGTCGTTTTTCCCGCTCCAGATTGCCCAATAATACTATAAAATTTACCTTTCTCGAAACGATAATTCACCTTCGAGAAGATAGCTTCACTTTTATTTTGATAACTATACGTAACATCTTTGAGTTCTAACATAGTGTTCCTTTCTCCTTAACTCATATTAGATAAGATTTCTTTTGGAGTTTTGCGCCAAATGAGACCTGTTGTCACACCGAGCGATAATATTACCAAGACTAGAAGACTTAGATAAGATTGGCCTAAAGGTAGTCCCTGAGGTATTTGATCTAATAACTGAAGAGCCTGCTGCTGTCCTTGCTGTCCTATAAATTCTTGCAAAAACAGTCGACTTAGTAGCCGTCCAATAGCAAGGGCAGGTAGCAAAGACATAAGGGACACCCAATAATATCATCCATAAAGAAAATTGAGCAAAAAATGCGTCCCTTGCTCTTCCCAATTGCTAAAAGAATACCTATCTCATGATTTCTCTCACGCGTCCATAGTGCCATTAAAAATGAGAGGATCCCTGCTCCTGTAACAATTAAACTAATCATCATCGTTCTGACTATTTCTTGTAGCGCTTGAGACGATTCCTTCAAGGAGTCAAAAGCCTTACGGTCCTCGTCTAAACGTAGACGATACCAATCGATATCTAATTGTTCCACTTGTTTAATGACTTGATTGATTCTATCTGGATTCTTAATACCAAAGGATAATTTTGTCACTAACTTATCAGTCAAATTAAGCAGTTGGCTATTATCGTCATAATGAAGGAAGATTTGATTTTCACTTAAATCTGAGGACATTCCAGTAAATGTCTCCTCCTTCTTGCCAGAAAAATACCAACGATATCAAAGGTCATTTCCCTAGCTCCACTTTCAGTCATCTGGAAATTGGACAAGGTCAGCTTATCTCCGACGCTTAGCTTATTTTTCCTAGCAAGCGATTCATGAATCATAATTTGCCTTTTAGCAGATATGTGCTTCCCCTTAATGAGTTGAAAAGCACCACTCCTAAAATCAACACTTTGGCCTGTTTCCTTAGTAAAAGTGGCTCCCAAGGCTTGATTAGCCTCATTATCAAGATCATCACGTTCCACCGTTTGTTTTCCTGTAACTACCTTCTTATCGATAAGTCGCACCGGACTTACATATTGAGGTATCGTTGAATCACATCAGATAGATGACTAATCTTTGCCCCCTCTTTCCAGGAAAAGGCACTCCCTCTTTCTTTACTTACCAGATCAAACTTGCCCCACTTGACTTCCTGATTTGTGCCTCCATTCCTCCACCAACTTGCATAAGAGAAAACAAAATACAGCAAGATAATATCAAAATAAATAGAAAAGGATAAATTCCGCGTTTTTTTGCGGAAAATATAAGCAACTGCCTGTTGTAAGAGAACCATCTTCCACCTCCATTTAAGACATTGGCCCTACAGCTACACCAAAGATAAATGAGGACTCTTCA
>ENA-OQBV01000476-OQBV01000476.1-human-gut-metagenome-genome-assembly--contig:-NODE-476-length-22461-cov-3.874093_pt1 | contig 22461 bp, 15 predicted proteins | sample MGYA00242750_ERZ504559 | MGnify/ENA primary metagenome ERZ504559 (study PRJEB26092, sample SAMD00036230) | human gut metagenome | host: Homo sapiens | study: EMG produced TPA metagenomics assembly of... | reverse complement strand
GCAAAGACAATGCGACCGCCGCCATCAGCGCCCTGTGCGCCGAACATGGCGTGTGGGCCGTGCGTGTGCATGACGTGGCAAAAAAGCCGCGATGCGGTGGCCATCGGCAATGCGTGGCGTGCTTTTCGCCAACGCCTGATACGCGGTGCTCGCATACGTCGTGCGTTCCTGACAGCGTAGGAGCGGCAACGCATTTTCCACCATTAAACCTTGAGATATGCAAAGAAAAGGCTGGCATGGATCAGATTCGATTGACTGGCGTTCGCGCGGTCGGCAAACACGGTGTGCTTGATTTCGAACATGAGCGTGCGCAGACGTTCGTCGTCGACGCCACGCTGTTTCTGGATCTTGCGCCAGCCGGGCATTCCGATGACCTGCGGGACACCGTCGATTACGGTGCCATCGCCAAAGGAATAGTTGCCATTATCGAAGGCGATCATGTCGATCTCATCGAAAAACTGGCCGATCGCATTGCCAGCATGATTCTTGAATATCCTGCTGTGGCGCGAACGCAAGTGACCGTGCATAAGCCGAGTGCGCCAATCGTCGTACCATTCGACGACGTGAGCGTAACCGTGGAACGTTCTCGTGAAACAACTTCGGCTGCATCGCAAGTGCATCATGCCATCATTGCCATGGGTGGCAATCAGGGCGATGTAGTGGCCACCTTGCGTGACGCGGTGCGTTCGATCGACGGACTGGCGTCCACTCAGGTTACGGGCATTTCGCCGCTGTACCGTACCGATGCGTGGGGCATGCCCGATGGTACCCCCGACTTTTACAATGCGGTTGTTTCCGTGACCACCAAATTGTCGGCAATGGAACTGCTGCGAGGATTGCAGCGCATCGAAGCCGAACATGGTCGAGTGCGTACCGACCATTGGACTTCGCGCACACTTGATCTGGACATCATCGATTTCGATGGTCAGGAAAGCCAAGATCCCGACCTGACGCTGCCTCACCCCCGTGCATGGCAGCGGGCGTTCGTGCTCGGTCCATGGCTGGCGCTCGAACCCGATGCCGAACTGCCGGGCGATCATGCCGGTTCCGTGGCTCAACTCCTCCATGAATCGACCGATCGCGACCATATCGACGAAATCGCCGACGATTGGATGGTCGGAGGCTCAGTCGGTGACGGTATCGCCGACCATGCCGACGATACCGATAATGCGGATGATATGGGCGAATCCTATAGTACGATTGATGCCAGCGATCTTCCGGAAGGAACCGCGGCAGACAAAGCGGCCGCATCGGCATCCGTACAATCCGGTCCCGCATCCCGACGCGCAGTAATCTCGCTGGACAGCCCAGCAACCGATGCCGAACAGCAGTTCCGCATGGCCATCGTCACGTTGGACGGCATTCCCGGCAACCAAGTCGAGGGCATCTCACCGCTCTACCATGTGAGCCAACTCGACGGACTTCCCGACAAAATGGCCGCGGTAATCCAGATTTCCACGCGCATGGGCGCCCATGATCTGATCGAAGCATTAAGCAATGTGGAAGCCTCCGTCGGCGAAGACTTCGATCTCGACCTGATCGACATGGAAGGCGTGGCGTGCGACGAACCCGACTGCAAGGTACCGTGGCCCACCGCACGCAACCATGCCGCAGTGCTCGCGCCATGGCTCGACATGGATCCCGATGCGCGGCTGGGCAAGGATCCGGTATCATTCCTGCTGGCCATGGCCCCCGATACCGCGCAAGTGGGACTGCTGACCGACAATTGGATCATCGGAGGTACGCTATGAAAGCGCGCAGAACCCCTTGGTGGTGCTATGTTCTTGCTGCCGCATTAGGAGTGCTCGCTGGTATTGGCCTGGCGAAATACGGTGAGATTTCAGGACTACCGCTCGTGGGCGCTCCATGGATCGTGCCCGTGGTGTTGACGATTCTGGGATTCGTCGTGCTGTATATGGCATTGCAGATCCACAAATACACCACCACGGATCCCGAAAAACGCGCGCAGCTGAAACCTTTGGACCCGCAGAAGGCGTTCGCCACACTGGTGTCATGCAAAGCGTTGGGCGTGGCAGGAGCGGCGTTGGCCGGCTGGTATGGTGGACAGCTCATCATGAGCCTGCCACATGGTGAGGCGACGTTCTACAGTCAGGCCATCCTCGAATGCGCGATCGCGGCAATCGTATGCATCGCTGACATGATCATCGGCATTGTGGGGGAGTGGTTGTGTCAAATCCCACCAATCGACGGTCCGGAAAGCCCGAAAATGAAAACGGCCACGCAACGAAACCGTTACGCGGCCGCGGCAACCAAATCGGCAACCCAAACGAAAGCCTGATTGTCCTTACTTCTTCAAATCCTCCTCAGGAACACGGATCATCGCCTCCTGAGTCATGCAGGCAACAAGCTCGCCATCCTGCGTGTATACCTTCGCCTGCCCCAAGCCACGGCCGTGAGCCGCGGTAGGCGTATCCTGCACATACAAATGCCACTGATTGATGTCGATATCGCGATACCACCACATCGAATGATCGATCGAAGCGAACGAAATGCCAGGCGTGGCAATACTTAACCCGGCACGACGCAACACCGGCTCCAGCATCACCTGATCGCAACCCATAGCCAACATCGCACGATGCATGACCTGTGGAACGTCAACCGTGCCGTCGGCCTTCATCCACACCATCTGCTTGCCGGAATCGTTACTGGCGCTCTTCTTATCGGCACCCAGCATGATCGTGCGCGTCACATGACGAATGTCGAACGGCGACTTTTCCGCATAGTATTTGGCATACGAAGACTTTTCGGCAAACGGCTCCATCAGCTGCTTCGCACTGGTCAACGTTTCCGGCTCTGGCACGCCTTCCGGCATGGGATCGGCGAACTCAATGCCATCCTGACCCTGCTCCTGGAAGCTGGCGATGGCCGTCAGAATCGAACCCTGAGCCTGCGTGACATTCACGCGACGAGCGGAAAACGAGCGGCCATCACGCAGATTCTCCACATCAAACAGCAAATCCTGACGAATATCGCCGGCGGAAATGAAATAGCCATGAATCGAATTCGGCAGACGAGATGGCGGAACCGTTTTGGATGCGGCCATCATGGCCTGCGCGATCACCTGACCGCCGTACACGCGGCCAGTGGGGAAATACAGGCTTTCACCATTCACGTACGTGTGGCTGCGGTACGTGGAAGGCGTGCCCAGCTGAAGCACCTTCGCCAACCGTCGTAACGGAGTTATTGCTGTCTGCGCTGTCTGTGTCATAACGGGCCTCGATTCTTTGAGTCACATACGATAAACGCTTCGTTCTGGAAACGAGTCTACGCAAGGGCGGTAAATTTCGCCGGATTGTTTTGTAACGAATGCGTGAGAAGCGTGAACGGCAGGTAATCGTCAAACGATTCACATACGGCAAAGCGCCGCACTTCGTAACGAAGCACGGCGCTTTGCTGAAATTTGCGAGTAACGTTCGCAATTATGGTCTTGCTTCGCAAGGCTCATTGTTGCCTTCGTTCGGCTGTCGCCTCACTCAGGCCAAGCCTACAGACAGTCCACAGGACTGTCTGCTTAACGGCTAGCCTGTGGCCCTGCAATTATGGTCTTGCTTCGCAAGGCTCAGTGTTGCCTTCGTTCGGCTGTCGCCTCACTCAGGCCAAGCCTACAGACAGTCCACAGGACTGTCTGCTTAACGGCTTAGCGCGTTAGCTTGCGATGGAGACGGTGGGGGCGAGCCGCATCTTCGCCGAGACGAGCGACACGGTTTTCCTGATAGGCCTGGAAGTTGCCTTCGAACCAGTACCACTTGGCTGGATTCTCGTCATCGCCTTCCCATGCGAGAATATGCGTGGCCACGCGGTCGAGGAACCAACGGTCGTGAGAGATCACCACAGCGCAGCCCGGGAAGCCAAGCAGTGCGTTTTCAAGCGATTCAAGAGTTTCGACATCAAGATCGTTGGTCGGTTCGTCGAGCAGCAGCAGGTTGCCGCCCTGCTTCAGGGTCAACGCAAGATTCAGACGATTGCGTTCACCACCGGACAGCACGCCGGTGAGCTTCTGCTGGTCGGAACCCTTGAAACCGAAGGACGCCACATACGCGCGGGTCGGTACTTCAACGCCAGCAACCTCAATGAAGTCAAGACCGTCAGACACGGCCTCCCATAGGTTCTTATTCGGGTCAAGACCGGCGCGATTCTGATCCACATAGCTGATCTGCACGGTTTCGCCGATCTTCAACGAGCCAGACGTCAACGGTTCAAGGCCAACGATGGTCTTGAACAGGGTGGACTTACCCACACCGTTCGGGCCGATCACGCCGACAATACCGTTACGCGGCAGCGTGAAGCTTAGATCGTCGATCAACACACGATCGCCGAACGCCTTGTGAATATGCTCGGCTTCCAGCACAGTAGAGCCCAGACGCGGGCCAGCCGGAATCTGAATCTCGGAGAAGTCAAGCTTCTTGTTGTTGCGTGCCTCCTGCTCCATCTGGTCGTAACGCTCCAGACGAGCCTTGTTCTTGGCCTGACGGGCCTTCGGCGAAGAGCGCACCCAATCAAGTTCGCTCTTCAGGCGCTTGGCGAGCTTGGCATCCTTGGCGCCCTGGATCTCCATACGCTTGGCCTTGGTCTCCAAATACGTGGTGTAGTTGCCCTTATACGGGTACAGCTGGCCACGGTCGACCTCGCAGATCCACTCGGCCACGTTATCCATGAAGTAACGATCGTGGGTAACGGCGATGACGGCACCCTTGTACTGGTGCAGGAACTGCTCCAACCACAGAATCGACTCGGCGTCAAGATGGTTGGTAGGCTCGTCGAGCAGCAGCAGATCAGGAGCCTCCAGCAGCAGCTTGCACAATGCCACACGACGGCGTTCACCACCGGAGCATACCGTTACCGGAGTATCCGGATCCGGGCACTGCAAAGCATCCATAGCCTGCTCAAGCTGAGAATCAAGATCCCAACCGTTTGCAGCATCGATATCGTTCTGCAGCTTGCCCATCTCATCCATCAAAGCATCGAAATCGGCATCCGGATTGGCCATCTCTTCGCCAATCTGATTGAAACGAGCCACCTTTTCAGCGATCTCGCCGAACGCCATCTTGATGTTCTCGCCAACAGTCTTGGTGTCATCCAGCGGTGGTTCCTGCTGCAGAATGCCGACGGTATAACCCGGAGTCAAAGAAGCCTCGCCATTAGACACGGTGTCGAGTCCGGCCATGATCTTCAGCAGCGTGGACTTACCCATGCCGTTCGGGCCAACAACGCCAATCTTCGCGCCTGGCAGGAAGCTCAAAGTCACGTCATCGAGAATCACACGGTCGCCGTAAGCCTTGCGGGCCTTGATCATCTGGTAAATGAATTCAGCCAATGTTGTGTTCCATCCTTAAGAAACGTTGGAATTCCAGCGTGTTGCATGAGCGGTCAACGGAAACTCAATCAAGGATTCCGGAACGCAACCCACGCACAATACCGTGCATAATTATCCCATACCCCATCTACACGACGGTATGGGCGAAAGTCGTGCGCTCAGGCAGTAAGCGGAAGCAGCAGATGCTCATGCAAAGCAGGACGAACGATATTGTCGAAATCACCAGATTCCGGGCATTGAATCGCAACAACCAAACCCTGCTTCGGCAAAACCGTAGTAATCTGACCGTACGCACCATCCGCACGATATGCCCCCTCATAAGGCGACATCCAGAACTGATAGCCATAACCGCACGTCCAAATATTGCTATACGGAGTGTCGATCTGCTTACCGGAAGCCTGCTTGACCCACGATTCGCTGACAATGCGCGTGCCATGCCAAGTGCCATCATTCAAATAGACCTGGCCAAGTTTCAACATATTCGCAAGCGACATGTAGATCCCGCCGCCTGCAATCGGATGACCTTGCGGATCACATTCCCAAACAGGCCAACCCTGATCCAACTTGGAAAAAATCGTGCCATACAAATACTCGCCAAGACGCATGCCGGCAGCCTGCTCCAACATGCGGCCCGCCAAATCAGAATCCGCAGACGAATAGCAGAACGTGCTGCCGGGCTCCACCTCAACCCTGCGAGAGAACATGTACCGTAAATAATCAGGCGCACCAACACCACTGCGCCGGTCAGGGTTCATCAAATACGCATGATTGAAACCGCTCGACATAGTCAGCAAGTGCCTCAGCGTGATCTGGCCCAACTCCAGTTGCGCATCGGAGGGAACATACTCGGGGAACGAGTCGACCAATCGCGAATCGAGCGACAGCAAGCCATCTTCGATTGCAATGCCGATAGCCGTCGAAACATAACTTTTCATATGGGAATAAATATTGCGATCCTGGTCGGGAACGAAATGACGTTCCGCGATAATGGCGTCGCCATCCGCAATCGCCACGGCTTCGACGGGCAGGGACTCGCTTTCAATGAGTTTGACGAAATCGTTGAACATATCGATGGCACCCATGAAATCTCCTTTGACATTGCCCTACGGTGCATTACGGAAACTGTAATGCATGGCGGTTGCGCACAGTTATTACGTCAAACGATTTTTCCTAAACATGTCGCTAGATGGAGCGCCCGAAAAGCCGCTAGGTGCCATGCTTGGAAAAGTCGTTAAATGATAATGCCTTCGCAATGATCGATCTCATGCTGGATGATCTGCGCGGTGAAACCAGTGAACGTGGCATGGCGCTCGCGGAACTTGCGATCCGCATACGAGACCTCAATGCGCTGGTAACGCATGGTTCGGCGCTCGCCCTTGAGGGAAAGGCAGCCTTCGGAGGCGTCGTAGGCGCCATCCTTCGCAGTGATCGTCGGGTTGAACATTACGAAGATGCGACCGCCGAAATCCTCGTCCACGAATGCAATGATGCTCTTCGAGACGCCGATCATGTTTGCGGCCATGCCGACGCAGCCATTGCGATGTGCGTCGAGCGTGTCCTTGAGATCCTGTGCGACGGCAAGATCCTCGGGCGTATTGAGCGCCTCCGTCGACGGCTGGCTCAAAAACGGAATGGACGTCATGATTTCGCGCTGCATGTGATGTTTCCTCTCGCTGGTTCCTTTGCTGGTCTGCCAACATTGTATGGCGTTATTGTGCGACGCCGTACGGCGATGGGACGGATGACCGGTTCGCGCCTATTCATTTACGGAATGTCTCGTGGAGATTTTGAAATGTGGGACCGCAATCGACGCAATATGCTTGGAACCGTGGATGACATGCCTCAATATCGGAAATACATGACGCAGGCGCTGGAACTGGCCCATAAGGGAGCCGGTTGGGTGAATCCGAATCCGTTGGTCGGCACGGTGGTGGTCCGCGACGGCGAGATTCTCGCAGCCGGATACCACGACCGCTACCGCGGACCGCATGCGGAACGCATGGCCTTCGACTACGCCGACGAGCATGGTATCGACATGCATGGGGCCACGGTCATCGACACTCTCGAACCTTGCTGCCATGTCGGATCGCAGCCGGCATGCACCGATCTAATTCTTTCGCACGGCATAACGCGCGTCGTGGTCGGTTCGATCGATCCGAATCCCATCGTGGCCGGCAAAGGACTTCGCATTCTTGAGGAAGCCGGTGTGGAAGTGGTATATGACGTGATGCGGGCGGAATGCGACGCTATCAATCGCCATTTCTTTCACTACATCACCACAGGAATGGGGGTGCGGACGAAATGTTGATAAATCAACGTTTTTTAGACCCTGTTTCCTATTTGACAAATGATTTAACTATATAGTATTCTATGTGTTTCGTAAATAGAAGACATAAATTTCGAAAGGAGGATGATTCGTCAAGTGCAGTGGTTCCGCAGGATGGAACCCCGATTTTCTGTTTGTGGGCAACAACGATGTGCCGTTTATTTCTCGCATCGACATTCGTCGGTGCGGGAGTTCACCGATGAAAGGGGAATGATCAATGAAGATGAAAAGATTCGTGGCCGCGGCCATTGCTGCAGTCTCGTGCCTGAGCTTTGCCGCATGTGGTTCTGACACCGCCAGCAAGGACGAGAATGTGATCCACATCATGTCCTCGGGCGATTCCTCCGCGAATATGGAGCGGGCGCTGGTCGACGAATACAACAAGACCGCCGATGTCAAGGCTGTTCTTGATCTGGTGACAAGCGCGGATTATCAGAACAAGCTGCAGACGGTCATGTCGAACCCGAAGTCCGATTCGGCTCCCGACATTTTCTTCAATTGGGCGGATGCTTTGATGATCCAGTACGCTCGCGCCGATGTGAGCGCCCCGCTTGATGAGTATATGGAGAAGGATCCGGAACTCAAGGACAACTTCCTGCCGTCCATTCTTGACGCCGCCAAGGTCGATGGCAAGTATTACGGCATCCCGGTGCGCGGAGTCCAGCCCATTGTGTTGTTCTACAACAAGAAGGTGCTCTCTGACAACGGCATCGAAGCCCCGACCACCTTCGACGAGTTCTGCGATGCATGCGAGAAGCTGAAGTCCGCAGGCCTGACGCCGATCGCGCTGGGCGGCGGCGACCAGTGGCCGACGCTGAACTGGTATTCGGTCATCTATCAGCAGGTGATGGGCAATGACGACGTCCAGAAGATGATGGACGGCGGCGTGGACGAGTGGAGCTCGCCCAAGAGCAAGAAGGCGCTGGAGATTATCCGCGACATGGTCGAAAAGGGATACTTCGGCACTACGTACGATTCGGTCAAGCACACCGATGGCGCCGCCCCGGCTCTGCTGGAGCAGGGGAAGGCCGGCTTCGAGCTGATGGGTTCGTTCGGCTATTCGGGCCACAAGGCCGCGGCCCCTGAATTCACCAATGATGATCTCGGCTATATGGTCTTCCCGCCCATCGATGGGGTGAAGGGCGACGCCAAGGATCTCGTCGGCAACCCGTGCAACTACTTCAGCATGAACAAGTACACCAAGCATCCTGAAGCCTGCGTCGAGTTCCTCAAGATGCTGTATTCCGATAAGTGCGTGGAGGATCAGCTGAAGGCCGGCAACCTGCCCGCAACGACCAACGCCAGCGAGATGGTGGAGAAGGTCGTGGACAATGCCTCCGACGGGGCTTTCCTCGAGTGGGAGTCTCAGGCGCTGACCGATGCTCCTCACTTCATGATCACTTGGACTCCGAACCATGTGTCCTCGTCGTCTCAGCCGATGCTCGACGGCATGCAGCAGTATTTCAATGGCTCCATCGACATGGGCACCTTCATCGACGAGATGAAGGCCCTGCCGACCGAGTGATTTCACGATAGGACAGACCATGGCAAAGCGTAACTCATCTGAGATGCAGACGGGGAACGCCGAGGGCCAGGCTCGTCGCCCAAAGAAGGGCGCCTCCTTTGTCGGAGGCGCCCGGCCTTCGGGCCTCTGGGCCGTGCCTGCGGCGGTGTTCTTCTTTATCTTCGGCATCCTGCCGCTGTTTATTGTGGTGGGGTTGTCATTCTTCAAATGGAATGGCTTGGGCACGCCCCAGTTCGCTGGAGGGCAGTACTGGGCCCAGTTCATTCATGATCCCAAAGTCATGAAAAGCGTCGGCGTCACGCTTACGCTGACGATTCTGGGCATCGTGACGCAAACGCCGCTCTCACTGTTGCTTGGCGCCTGGGCGGCGGGCCGGCAGCGGTATCGTGCGGTGTATACCGCCATCTACTTCATTCCATATCTGTTGTCCGGCACGGCCATTGCCGTTGCCTGGCGCGCCATGCTCGATCCGAACTTCGGCATGCCGTCGAAGATGCGTTGGCTGTTCGGGGACGGCAATATCTTCGGCAACGCCTCCTCGGCCATCGCGGTGCTGGTGTTCGTCAGCCTGTGGCAGTTCACTCCCTTCCATGCACTGCTGTATCAGGGGGCTGTCCGTGCCATTCCGAAGACTTTGTATGAGGCCGCTTCCATCGATGGCGCCGGTAGGATTCGTCAGTTCTTCTGTATCACCATCCCCCAAGTCAGGAACACGCTGATTACCTCGCTGCTGTTCCAGGTCGTGGGCGGCTTGACCGCATTTGACGCGATTCTGGTGTTGACCAAGGGCGGTCCCGGCACTGATACGCAGAATACCGCGTATTACATGTATTCGACGGCGTTCAAGGCGTACAACTATGGCTATTCGAGTGTCATCGCCGTGGTGCTGATCGTGATAGCGACCATCCTGTCCCTGGTGATGGTGAAGGTGTCCGGATATGACAAGATGCGTAGCGAATTGGAGGGTATCTGATGGCCACGAAACATGAAACGGGCGCGGTGAAAATTCCGAAGCGCCGTTCGCTCGAACGTCCAAACTGGGCTGCCGGTGTTTTGTCAACCCTATGGCTGCTGGTGGTCGTCGTACCGCTGTACATCATGGTCAAGGCGTCGATTGAGGACAAGCCTCATTATTCCGAAGAGGGGCCATTGTCGTTGCCGACGATGTTCACCTTGGACAACTACACCAATGCGTTGGATCAGGGATTCCTGCAGGCATTCATCAACACGGCGATCGTCACCGTTTCGGTTGTGGCCATCGTGCTGATCGTGGTGCCGCCGTTGGCCTTCGCCATCGTCCGCAGCCGAAGCAAATTCGTGAATGGCGTGTTCCAGATCATGCTGCTGGGCATTGCGATCCCCGTGCAGGCCATCATCGTTCCGCTGTTCTTTATGATTCGCTCCGTTGGCTTGTACGACAACCTGATCAGCGTGATTGTGGCGTCTGCCGCATTCTCGATTCCGATGTGCACCATCGTTCTGACGGCGTCGATGCGTCAGATCACCAATGAGTTGTATGAGGCCATGTCGGTCGACGGCGCGTCGGTGGTGAGGATTTTCTTCCAGCTGACCCTTCCCATGTCGAAATCGGGACTGGCGACCGTGATCATCTACTCCGCGATGGGCGCATGGAATAACTTCATGTTCCCGCTTATCTTGACGCAGTCCGATTCCAACCGCGTGCTGACGCTGAACCTGTACCAGTATCAGAGCCAGTTCGGTATCGACATCCCCGGTATGATGGCCGCGGTCATCCTGTCCGTGCTGCCGATCTTGGTGGTGTACTTCATCGGACGTCGCTCGCTCGTCGACGGCATGATGGGCATGGGCGGCAAGTGAGTATGGTGCCGGGGACGCCATAATGAGGGGTGTCCCCGGCATCGTCTCCGTCCAAATCAACGTCTTCGATCCGCACATGGAGGTGCGGACGAATGGTGAAAGGGTAAATTGTAATGCAGTACCATGTTTCTCCCGAAGGTTCTGATACCGCCCAGGGTGGGCCGGATAATCCGTTCCGGACGATAGGGCATGCCGCGCAGGTCGCGATGCCCGGCGATATCGTCATCGTTCATGACGGCGTGTATCGGGAATGGGTCGATCCGAGACGCGGCGGGACCTGCGAGGCCGATAGAATCGTCTACCGCGCCGCCGACGGGGAAAAGCCCGTGATCAAGGGGTCCGAGATCATCTGCGGGTGGAGCCGATACAAGGATGACGTCTGGCGCGTGACGTTGGACGACGCCATGTTCGGCGATTACAATCCGTACAGGCAGCCGCTGTTCGGCGATTGGCTCGCGATGCCGTCGCGTGGCGAGGACCCCGACAAACATCCGGGCATGGTGTTCCTCAACGGCAGGGCGTTGTATGAGGTGACCTCGCTCGAGGATACTTTTGCGCCGCGGTACCGTGACCATGTCAAGGATTATGTCACGGATGTCGCATGTGCGATCGACGATCCCGAGATGACCCAATGCGTATGGTACGCCCGGGTCGAGGACGACCGTACGGTGCTGTACGCGAATTTCCATGGCGCCGATCCCAATGAGGAATGCGTGGAAATCGCGGTGCGTCGGTCCTGTTTCTTCCCCAGACGCCATCACGTGAACTACATCACGGTCAGCGGGTTCGAACTGTGTCAGGCCGCCACGCAATGGGCGCCGCCCACCTCGCATCAGGTTGGCGCCATCGGACCGAACTGGGCCACCGGATGGATTATCGAGCGCAACCTCGTCCATGACGTCAAATGCTCGGGCATCAGCCTGGGCACCAGCGAGGAAACAGGCGACAACGAATGGTATCGGACCGAGCGCAAGACCGGTCACCAGTACCAGCTCGAAGCGGTGTTCAAGGGGCTGCGTATCGGATGGAAGAAGGGATTCGTCGGCTCGCATATCGTGCGCGACAACGTGATTCATGATTGCGGGCAGAACGCGATCGTCGGCCATATGGGCGGAGCGTTCAGCACCATCGAACATAACCATATCTACCGCATTGGTGCCCGGCGCGAGTTCTTCGGCTGGGAGGTGGCCGGCATCAAGCTTCACGCGGCGCTCGACGCCCGCATCCTGGACAACTGCGTGCATGACTGTTCATTGGGGATGTGGCTTGACTGGCAGGCCCAAGGGGTGCGTATCAGCCGCAACGTGTTCTACGACAATGTCTGCGATCTGGAGATCGAGGTCACGCATGGTCCGTGTCTGATCGACAACAATGCGTTCTGTTCGGCGATGACATACGACAATTATGCTCAGGGGACGGCGTTCGTCAACAATCTGATCGGCGGCACCATCTCAAACAACAGCGTGTTGGATCGTTTCACTCCGTATCATTACCCGCATTCCACGGAGGTGGCCGGCAACGCATTCGTCTATGGTGGCGACGACCGATACGCGTCCAACATCTTCCTCGACGGCGCCGGGACCCTCGGGTCCACGGGACTATCCGCATACCGCGGATACCCGTCCACGATGGCGGAGTATCTGCAAAGCGTCCACGACATCTTCGCGTCCGGGGTCACGAATGGGCACGATCCGCAGCCCGTGCAGATGCTGTACAGCTGGGACAACGCCTACGTCGGCGAGGCCGAAGGCCCCGAAGGGGAGCAGGGGACCACGCATGTGGCGTCGCCCGTCAACGTCCGTTGCGAGTTCAAGGGGGATGACCTGTACCTGCTGTTCGATTGCCCGACGGAGCTTGCGGACAAGAAGGCGGCCGTCGTGGGCACGGCCGATCTGGGCGTGCCGCGCATCGTGGATGAACGGTATGAGGAGACGGATGGATCCGATATCGTGATCGACACCGACATCGTTGGGCGCCAGCGCGCGGAACTGAGTTCCGTGGGGCCATTCGCCGAGCTTCATCCGGGATCCAACCGTCAGCTGGTCTGGTGTGGCGCGGTCCGGACGACGGACGACGCCTGCCCCTCCTGTGGCGTCAAGGAATGGTGAGACCATGAAGATCACCAATCCGGTGCTCACCGGCTTCCATGCGGATCCTTCGATGATCCGCGTCAAAGACACCTATTACATCGCGAACTCCACATTCGAATGGTTCCCCGGCATCCGCCTGCACGAGTCCAAAGACATGGTGCATTGGAACACGTTGCCGTACCCCTTGGGCGCCGAACAGCTTGACATGCGCGGCGATCCGGCGTCCGGCGGCGTATGGGCGCCCGACTTGTCCTATGCGGACGGAAGGTTCTGGATCGTCTATTCCGATGTTCATATCGTCAACGGCGCGTTCAAGGACGTCGTCAACTACCTGACGACCGCCGAGGACATCCGCGGGCCGTGGTCGAAGCCGCTTCGTCTGAACGGCGTCGGATTCGACGCCAGCCTGTTCCACGACGACGACGGCCGCAAATATCTGGTGCAGCAGACGTGGGACCATCGTGAATACAAGCATCAGTTCCACGGCATCACGCTGACCGAGTTCGACACGGCGACGATGCGGCTGAAGCCGGAGACGGCCCGCACGATCTGGATGGGCGACGATGTCAAGCTCGTCGAGGGGCCGCATCTGTATAAGATCAACGGCTGGTACTATCTGTTCTGCGCCGAGGGCGGAACGGTATGGACTCATCAGGAATCCGTGGCCCGCTCCCGCACGCTCGACGAGCTGTCGTTCGAGGCCTCGCCCACGAACCCGTTCATCACGAACTTCGACATCCCAGGCAGCTACCTGCAGAAGCAGGGCCACGGCGCGCTGGTGGACACCCCGTCCGGCGAATGGTACTACGCGTCGCTGTGCGGCCGCCCGTGGCATCACGAGACAGAGTCGTTCACCGACCCGCGCGGCTGGTGCACGCTGGGTCGTGAGACCTCAATCCAGAAGGTCGAGTGGGCTGAGGATGGTTGGCCGTACATCGTCGGCGGTCATGGCGGCGAACGTTATGTGGAGGCGCCGAAGGACGCGATCGAGACAGTCGCGCCCGCAAGCCGCGATCAGCACGACGAGTTCGACGCCGACGTGCTCGGTCTCGACTGGAACACGTTGCGTGTGCCGTTCGACGAGAAGATGGGCTCGGTCGGCGGCGGCAGCCTGAAGCTGATCGGCCAGGGCTCGCTGTGCAACACGTTCGACCTGTCGCTGGTGGCCCGCCGCTGGCAGGCGTTCGATTTCGACGCCGAGACCTGCGTGGCGTTCGATCCGAAGACCTACCAGGCGATGGCCGGTCTGACGAACTACTACAACGACCAGCATTGGTCGTGGGCGTTTGTCACGTACGACGAGGACCGCAAGTGCCGCGTGATCGAGGTGGCGCAGAACGACCGCAACAATTACACCTCGTTCTTGCGCGAGAACGCCGTAGTGGTGCCCGAGGGCGTCGATCGCGTATGGCTGCGTGCCAAGGTGCGCACCCAGTGGTACGCCTACGAATACTCGTTCGACGGTGAGACCTGGACCGAATTGCCGGTCAGGCTCGACGCGAGGATCCTCTCCGACGACTACGTGAACCAGACGTACGGCGGCTTCTTCACCGGTGCCTTCGTGGGTCTGGCCGCGGTCGACTATTCCGGCTACGGCGAAGTGGCCACCTTTGACCACTTCGACTACCGGGAAATTTCTGGGATGGAAGACTGATAGATGGTCGTTTCGCGGGATGTCTTCCCGCGAAACGACCATATCAATAATCAGTATTGTTTTGGCGCATGATGGCAACGTTTTGCGAAGATATGAGAACGATATGAGCAGTGAAGTATGCAATGAGGTAGGAATGGCTCTGGAATGTTCCGCCCGACGAGCCGACGGCGCGGGACGGTATGTGCGTCTTGATGAATGCGGTCTTGCCGTCGAAGTCGACTGGCACGGAGGAAACGGGTCCCCCGCCGATCCGTGGCGTTGCACGGTAACGGTGCGCAATGACGGCTCCGTTGCGTTCGAAGGGGTCGTTCGCATCGATATCCCGATTCGGGCTGACGGTGAACCGCGGTTCTTCCTGCCAGGGTTCATGTATGGGCGTAATCGTGGAGAGGCGCCGCTGCGAACCGCGACGAAATTTCCCCGGCTTCGTGAACGGAGCGAACTGCCGGCCTCATCATGGTGGATGATTCGAGGAGACAGGCTGTCCAATCCATGTGCATTGGCCGTGACCCGTTCCCGTGTCGTCGGTGTGGTGTCCAGCCCCTATCTGGTTGACCGCGGTGATGGGATGTTGGTCGGACATGAGGCATGTGATGAACTGCCTTTCGTCCAGTATGCGGGATTCAGCTGCATGTTGCCGACGCCTGGAATCGTGCCCTGCGACGACCACGCCTCGGTGGGCGTGACTATCGGCTATGAGAACGCGCCCTGGTTGTTCGTCAGCTCGACGGATATCCGCGAACGTCCTGACTCGGCGGAAGGGCCGATTACACTGGCGCCTGGAGGCGCGGCGATTATGCGCTTGGACGTCGTCGACGCTCCCGCCCGGGATGAACGGGCTATCATACCGGTGCTGGAAACCGTATACCGTCGTTTTCATGAACCGCCGCGTCAGGTCGGCGCTCCCGCTCGGGCTATACGCGACATTGCAGTCGCCGTTGATAGAGACGCGTGGCTGGAGGACGAACACATGTACGCGGGGTTTGTCTTCGACCATCATAGTCCGGGAGATGAGATCATCGAAGGTAAGCCGTATATGTACCGCCGGTTGGGATCGAGTAGTTGGACCAACGGCATGGCCTCCGCGGTACCGATGTTGGCGTCGGCTTGGCGGTTGGGGGACGATGCCATGCGTCGTCACGCCCTCGACGGCATCGAGCATATCATCCAACATTGCATCAACCCGACGAACGGATTGCCCTACACGGCGGTGGAACATGAGCGGTGGAGCAACCGCGGTTGGTGGTTCGACGGACTGTCCAATCCCGGACACAGCGGGTACCTTGTCGGGCAGACGATGTACTCGGCGTTGCGGGCGTGGCAGATCGAGCGGCGGTTCGGCGGAATCGATCACTCGGACTGGCTGAAGATCATCGGGAACGTCATTCCCCGATTGGCGGCAGGGCGCAATGCGGTTGGCGAATACCCATTCGTGTTCGATGAGATGGACGGCTCAGGAGCCGAGTACGAATCGTTCGGCGGTGTGTGGTGTTTGGCCGCATCCGCGTATTGGGCTTTGCTGACCGGCGACCACTCGGATCTGGATGGGATGCTCCTATCCGAACGTCATTATCATGACCGGTACGTGGCGCATATGGAATGCTATGGTGCGCCGCTGGATACATCGAAAGCCGTGGATTCCGAAGGTATATTGGGGTATATCAAGGCGGTCGGATGCCTATACGCCATTACCGGAGACGCTATGTATCTTGACCGGATGCGAGAGGCGTTCGCCTATGAATGCAGTTTCCGTTTTTGCTGGAATTCGCCCGTTGGCGTACCGCCTCTGAACGAAGTCGGCTGGTCGAGTTGCGGAGGCAGCGTCACTTCGACCAGTAACGCCCATATCCATCCGATGTCAAGTGTGGCCATCGAGGATATGGTTTATTACCTCCGATATCGGAACGACACATATATCGCGTCGCGTTTGTGCGATGCGGTCGGCTGGAGCTGCCAGACATATAACCTCAAGGATGGTGAGTACGGATATGGGCGGGTCGGCTGGATGTCGGAACGGTTTTGTCACTGCCAGGGGTTTTTGGACGAGAGGTACCCGGATGGAAGCCTGTGCAGCACGTGGCGTTGTCTGATGCCTTGGGCGGCGGGAGCGATCTTGGATGGTCTGACGGGTCTGTACTGGGACGTCATGCCGCATGATGAGTTGCCAACCGTCACCATGGTATCGCGGGCGATGGGTTGCGTCCATGATGAGAAAGGAGGAAACAATGGGTGCGGGAGCCATGGGTCATATGGAGACCAGCCTGTTCGAACAGTGCGGCTACAGCCGCGAGGCCATCCAGGCCCGCCTGGAGCGCAACTGGTATGAGATGTTCGAAGGCCCGGACAAGATCTACTGGGAGAACGACGAAGGCCTGGGGTACGTGATGGACACCGGCAACCACGACGTGCGCACCGAGGGCATGAGCTACGCGATGATGATCGCCGTGCAGTACGGCCGCAAGGACGTGTTCGACAAGCTGTGGGGTTGGGTCATGAAGTACATGTTCATGACCGAGGGCCTGCACCAGGGCTACTTCGCCTGGTCCGTGGACCCCAGCGGCGTACCGAACGCCGACGGTCCGGCCCCGGACGGCGAGGAATACTTCGCGATGGACCTGTTCCTGGCCTCCGCGCGATGGGGCGACGGCGAAGGCGTGTACGAGTACTCCCGCCACGTCCGCTCGATCCTCCACACCTGCGTGCACCAGGGCGAGGACGGTGAAGGCTATCCGATGTGGAACCCGGAGAACCATCTGATCAAGTTCATCCCGGAAACCGAATGGACCGACCCGTCCTACCATCTGCCGCACTTCTACGAGGTGTTCGCCGAGCGCGCCGACGAGGCCGACCGTCCGTTCTGGGCGCAGGCCGCCAAGGCGAGCCGCGAGTACCTGGTCACCGCCTGCCACCCGCAGACCGGCATGAACCCCGAATACTCGAACTACGACGGCACGCCGCACGTCGACGAACGCGACCACTGGCACTTCTACTCTGACGCCTACCGCACCGCCGGCAACATCGGACTGGACTGCCTGTGGAACGGCGTCGTGCCGGACCTGTGCGACGCGAACGCGCGGCTGCAGCGGTTCTTCCTCGAACACGACCGCACCTGCGTCTACGCGGTCGACGGCACGCCGGTGGACGAGACCGTGCTGCACCCGGTCGGCTTCATCGCCGCCACCGCCGAAGGCTCGCTCGCCGCGATGCACTCGCAGGAACCGGACGCGCTCGACAACGCGATCCGCTGGGTGCGCCTGCTGTGGGACACCCCGATCCGCACCGGCACGCGCCGCTACTACGACAACTTCCTCTACGCCTTCGCGTTCCTGGCGTTGGCGGGGGAATACCGCACCTGGTGAGGTGCCGACAGACTTGAACCCATCGGTTGCGGGGCCATTCCGTTCGATGGGTTCGGAACAGGGCTGACGCGTCAATACGTCAGCGAGAGACAAGAGTGAAGGAGGTGCGAGCGAACGGGTTCGGGGGCAGAGTAGCTGCCGAACCGAACGGCCCGATACGCGGGCTACGCAAGGAATACACCATTATCAATGAGGAAAGTGATGGATACACATTGTTCAATACAACCGATGAACGTGGGGCGTCCAAGCGTCGTGGCATCGTCGCGGCGCTTGCGACCGTAGCCATGCTGGTGCCGCTGGCATTCGCTCCGTCGGCTACCGCCGCGGAAGGCGACTACTCCGGTGGCATCAAGGGCGAGTACAACGCTCTGGGCATCGCCGCCGGTGTGGCGACCGAAGCCTATAGCGGTCTCAATAGCCAGGAACGGCAGGATACGGTGCTTGCCAACTTCAACCAGATCACTCCGGAAAACTCGATGAAGCCGGAAGGCTGGTACGACGGCAATCATGAGTTCGCCATGTCCGATAACACCCGGAGCCTGTTGAAGTTCGCCAGCGACAACAACATCCGGATCTACGGCCACGTTCTGGTGTGGTACTCCCAGACGCCCGACTGGTTCTTCCAGGCGGACGAATGGTGTGAGGACACCAATAACACCGCCGGTGTCACCAGCTGCCCGCTGGCCGACAAGGCCACGATGCAGGAGCGTCAGCGTCAGCACATCGAGAACGTCGCCAAGGCGATCTCCGATGAGTTCGGTCCGTTCGGCAGCGACACGAATCCCGTCGTGGCGTTCGATGTCGTCAACGAAACCGTGAACGACACCGACAATCCGGACACCAACGGCATGCGCAATTCGCTGTGGTACCAGACCTACGACGGTGAGGACTACATCTATGACGCGTTCGAGAATGCGAACACGTACTTCAACGAGGTGTACGCCGATCCTTCGGACGATCATCCGGTGACGTTGTTCATCAACGATTACAACACCGAGCAGTCGGGTAAGCGCACCCGGTATGCTGCCCTGCTGGACCGTATGGTTGCCGAAGGCGTGCCGTTCGACGGCATCGGCCACCAGTTCCATGTGACGTTGACCACGGCGACCTCGAACCTGGAGGCCGCGCTGACCGACATGGAACGCTTCAACAAGAAGCAGGCCATCACCGAACTGGACGTGACGACCGGAACCCCGGTCACCGGAGGCCAAGCTCATCGAACAGGGCCAGTACTACTATGAAGTAAATCAGATCATCCACCGTCACGCTGCGCAGCTGTTCTCCGTTACGGTGTGGGCTTGATCGACGGACTGTCCTGGCGTAGTGGCGAAGGCGCTCCGCTGCTGTTCGACGACAACCTGGAGAAGAAGCCGGCGTACATCGGCTACATCGGTGATAGCGCCAACCTTCCCGAGCCGTTGAAGAGCATGAACGCATTCAAGGATGACGCCGTGGGCATCGACTCGGCGCTTCCCGGTACCGTGGCCGAGTCCGGCGCGTCCTCTCCGTGGGAACGTCTTTCGCTGGTCGAGATGACCCCGTCTGCGAATGGCGCCGTTTCCGGCTCGTTCAATGTCTATTGGAAGGACGGCTCTCTGGTCGTCTACGCGGATGTCGCCGATGTCAGCGCGGCGGATGACGACACCGTCACCGTGCGTGTGGGTGACGCCGAGTATACGATCGGCCGCAACGGTGTGACCGGCGGCGAGGGTGTGCAGGCCAACGTCGTTTCGTCTGATGCCGGATACGAAGTCGTGGCCGATATCCCGTACACCGGTGCAGAGAAGGACATCGTCGAGATGAACGTCATCGCGACGGATTCCGCCACCACGGAGACCAGCGCGTGGAGCACGAACGACACCGGCGCCGTCACGCTGGCCGAGCCGCTGAGCTACACGGAAGCCGTGAAGGTTCCCGCCGACGCCCAAGCTCCGGTCGTTGACGCCGACCCGTCGGATCCCGTCTGGGCGGAAGCCAACGAGGTTCCCGTGGATAAGGTGACCGCCGCCACGCCTTCCCCGAGGCGACCGCTACCGCCAAGACCCTGTGGTCGGACGGCAAGCTGTATGTCCTCATGGAAGTGACCGACGCGGACATCGACCTGACCAACTCGAATCCGTGGGAGAAGGACTCCGTGGAGGTATACATCGACCGCGGCAACACCAAGAGCGGCCAGTACACCAACGACATCCAGCAGATTCGCGTGTCCGCCGATGGCGCGGAGTTGAGCTTCGGCTCCGGCGCGTCGGAGGATGTCCAGAAGTCCATGGTCCAGACCGCCGGCACGATCGTCGATGGCGGCTATGTCGTCGAGATGGCCATCGATCTGGGAACGGCTGAGGCCGGCACCTTCGAAGGTGTCGACTTCCAGATCAACGACGCGAAGAACGGTGCCCGAATCGGCATCCGCAACTGGGCCGATCCGACCGGCGCCGGCTATCAGACGGCGTCCCATTGGGGCGTGCTGCGTCTGCTGGCCGATTCCTCCGAAACCGAGACCCCCGGCGGCGAGGAGACCCCTGGTGGGGATACCGACAAGCCTGGCGACGAGAAGCCGCAGCCTTCCGACGATGCTGACAACGACGACAAGATGCCGCAGACCGGTTCCGCGGTCATCGGAGTCGCCGTGGTGGCGTTGCTGCTGGTTGCCGCCGGATGCGGGCTGGTCATCGCTCGGCGTCGATGAGACTTGTACACCCGCCAGCGCACCGAATCGTTTCGGCCCCTGCAAGGCCGGACGACAAGACCGCAAGCGGGTGCACAAGCTGAGAGCGTAAGCGCTCAGTTCCTGTCATTCCATAGGCCATGGCATTGGTGGTGCAAGCCTATGGAATGACTCTTCAATAATTGCGGCGCTTCCTGAAAGCGCCGATGGTACCGACGTTTGTCGTAATGTTTGAGCGTGAAATTCTGGTTTGTTCGTCATAAATGGTGAGCGTGAAATCCCGTCCGGCATGGCCGGGCGCGGGGATGCTTGCCTTATGGAAGGCGGACTGGACATGGCCACGAGGAAGCGGCTGGCGAACAGGTTCAGGGCGGAGTACGCCAGGGGAACGAAGAAGCAGAAGGGCGAGGTCCTCGACCGGCTCGTGGCCGTGGGCATGGGCCGGTCCACGGCACGGCGCCTGCTCTCGCAGGCGGTCGGGTCCGAGGAAAGACCGGGGCCGGGCCGCGGCCGCAGACCGAAGTACGGCGAGGAGGCGCAACGACTATTGGAGCGGTTGTGGCTGTTGATGGGCATGCCGTGCGGCCCGTACATGAAGGCGATGCTCGACCAGTGGATCCCCGCGCTCAGGGCCGACGGGGAACTCGACGACGTGGACGGGGACGCGCTCGAGCAGGTGCGCTCGATGAGTGCGTCGACCATCGACCGGCGGCTGCGGCCGCTCAAACGGGCGGCCATGCCCAGGGGCATGTCGCTGACGCGTCCGGCCGGCGAGCATCTGCGCAACTCGGTCCGCATCCGCAAGTGTGCCGACGAGATCGCGCGCCTGCCGGGCCTGGCGGAGGCCGACACGGTCGCGCACTGCGGGCCCAGAGCCAGGGGCGAGTTCGCCAGGACGCTGACGATGGTGGACTACGCGACCAACTGGACCGTGAGCGTCACCGTGCGCAACAACGCCAAGTCCAACATCCGCAGGGCCGTCGACCTGGCGATCCCCCTGTTCCCGTTCCCGGTCACCTGCTTCGACTCCGACAACGGCACGGAGTCCGTCAACGACGAGTTCATCGACTGGCTCCAGCACAAGGACATCGAACAGACCAGGAGCCGCCCGTACAGGAAGAACGACCAGGCCACCGTCGAATCCCGGAACAACCACGTCGTGCGCAGGTTCGCGTTCTACTGGCGCTACGATACCGAGGAGCAGCGCGACCTGCCCGACCGGCTGTGGGCGAAGACCTACCTGCTGCTGAACCTGTTCACCCCGACGCGAAAGCCGGCCCGTATCGAGCAGGGGCGCGACGGGCGCAGGAGGACCGTCTACGACCGGCCCCGCACCCCGTGGGCACGCGTACTGGAATACGATGCGGCCAGCCGCGCCGACGGCGGCCGGGGCTACGTCGACGACGCCACCCGGACGCGCATCGAAAATCTGATCGCCTCCACCAACCCCGCCCGGCTGGGCCGCGAGATCGCCGCCATCCAGGACGAACTCGAACGGCTCAGCCGCGAACGCACCGAAGGCATGGCGCGCCGACAGGGCCTGGACATGGGATACTTGGGAAACGGTGATCGAACGCATGCGCGCCGACGCGAACAGACAACAATAGAACGACAAGCACCGTTCGCGCTCACCTTCAATGACGAACGAACAACGGTTTCGCGCTCACC
>ENA-OQBV01000475-OQBV01000475.1-human-gut-metagenome-genome-assembly--contig:-NODE-475-length-22465-cov-3.362253_pt1 | contig 22465 bp, 25 predicted proteins | sample MGYA00242750_ERZ504559 | MGnify/ENA primary metagenome ERZ504559 (study PRJEB26092, sample SAMD00036230) | human gut metagenome | host: Homo sapiens | study: EMG produced TPA metagenomics assembly of... | reverse complement strand
GAAAATTAAAATATCCCATTTTTAGCCTTGTTATAACGGTAATAATTTTTTCTATTACTGTTATAACAAGGATTCCAGGGGTTCGGGGATGGAAGATCCCCGTATTATTTCTGCACTATTTATTTTTTCTGAAAATGGCATATTATAATGTGCTGATCAACATTAATGGAAGTAGCATTTTTCGCCCTTCCTTCACAGCTAAAATCAGCGGTTTTAACTTTTCTTCCAGATAAATTCTATCAGGACAGATATCGATCCAATTTCCTTTTATCGTCGTTAAAAACCGTTTTCCGTCCAGTGTCCTGATTTCAGAACGTTCTGCAAATAAACTGTTCTTCAGGAAACTGATAATGTTATTTTCCGTAGCCTGAAAAATAATTGCCTCTCTGCTGCACATCTCACTGTGGATTCCTTTTAAATACTCTTGGTTCATGATTTTCCTCCTATTCTTCTTTCTTTTGTGGCGTAATACTATCCTCCTTTTTATTTAATTGAAATAAAAAAGGCACCTAGAATATCTTCATTCTAAATGCCTGATAACTCTTTATTTCTTGCCGAAACAGCCACCTGTTTCAAAACTTGCTTCCGATTCTGTATCGGAAAAAATTTTTGTACTCATCTTTCACTTACATGAGTATAAATGTTAATTCATTTTCACTTTACCACAATATATAGCATGTGTCAATATTTGCGTACTATATTTAGATATATAAATTTTAATAAAAGAAATCTCATGGGGCATGATCATTCTTACTCTGCTACTGCCTGTGAAAAAATTTCCCAACGTCCTCTTACATTTTCGCCTTTATCTGTACTTCTTCCGCAATATTCCAGGTATTTTTCCTGCTTATCATAATTATCAAAAAACTCTTTCACCCATAACAGATACGCATCTTCTTTTGCTTCGTCTCCGTACACCATATCCATTGCTGCAACTACCATTGGAATGGACAGCTTTTTCATCTTATCAATTTTATCTGTAACCTTTTCGTCTAACTTATCAAGTACGTCTAATGCATGTCCAATGAGATGTATGCTTTCCTTTGAATCGCTATTCAATACTTCAACATATTTTTCAATATTTTTCTGATCAAAAGCAGTATATTCATATCCGGAAATAAGCATCAAAATCTGGCAGGCCACTTTGCGCATATTATCTGACTTAATATCACCTTTTGTAATTCCTGTCTTTGCCCAAAATGGATGCTCCATAATTTTATAAAGTTCTGTACTCACATCAATATTTAAAAGACCTGTCAGGATCTGGGCTCCATTTAAACGCTTTCCACTGTTCAGACGCACAAACATATCTCTTACTTCTTTTTCCGTACAATCCCACATTTCAAAAATCAGAACTTCTGAATTCAACAGTTTATCTTGTACAACTTCATCTAATTGAGAAAATCTTTTCCCTGCAATTTCATATGTTTCTCCATCAACTATAACCGGATCAAGTTTTTTAGAAAGTGGGAATTTATCCCCTTTATATTTCTGCAATGTAGTAATTCTCTGCTTGCCCTCTATCACATAGTTTTTGTTGTCTTTCTTCCAAACATATACCAAATTAATAGAATATCCTCTTAGCAGAGAATCCACTTCCAATGATTCCATATATCTGGTCCATTGTCCTTCTTTTCGCTGAAAGGGATGTGAAAAATCAAGTTTTCCCTTTCCGGACTCTCTCAATAACGATGAAACAATTTTAGGCTTACACGTAGATTCCATTTTCAAACACCACTCCTTTATTTTTTTATTATTCTATCACGATATACAGTGCATTGCAAACATACGGAACCATTTGAACAATTATTTCTATAAAAATCAGAATATTTACCTATTTTCTATCCACTGTATCGTTTTTTGGACAATAGCCGATCTTTGTTCAAAATGTAAATAATGAGATCCTTCTAGTAAAATCACTTCTCCATTTTCTTTATCTGCTATAATATCCCTATGTAGCTGTTCCCACTGCGGCATAGTTCTGCAATTCTCTTTTGAAACAAACTGCAGTATTGGTATTTCTTTTGGAATCTTCATATTTTCTACTGCTTCCATACTCTTTTCAAGATTTTTCATTTCTGCCATAACTGTTGAGTTATAACCTTTATCTAATGTTAACATACTGAAAACTTCCCATTCCTTCTCTGAATATGGATACTGAAAATCTGCATACACAACTTTCTTTGGATCATTCATGGAAAGCAGCCTTGTAATTCCGCTTATATTGGCTATCTTCTGAGTATATGCAGATATTTGATTGAGTAACTGCACACTGATTGGGAAAGGATTGTTTTCTTTACTTGTCATTTTGGGAACGGATGGATCAATTCCTATGATTCCTTTGATTTCGTCCGGGTATATCTGGCTCCAATATAAAGTATATAACCCAGATATGGAATGCCCCATAAGATAATATTCCTCTTCGCCTAAGTTCTTTACGCATTCATGAAGTTCTTCTACAATATTCTCAATCGTCCGCTTACGCTTTGTGCTATCGGATAATCCATATCCAAACGGCTCAATCGTAATCACTTCATATTTTTTAGATAACTCACTTGCTAATGGTCTAAATTCTAAAATAGGAGACGGTTCTCCTAAACCTGGCAACAATATGATTGGTGGTCCATCATGATTTTCTCCCACAATCTCTACAACCATATTTTTACCATTTACTTGTACACTGTCACCATATGCATTCTGCATTTTTCGTTCATCTACTTTCTTACAAATTGCATTCCATACAACTCCCAGTAAAAAAATCAAAATTATAACAACTAAAATCCATTTTATGATCATCCATATTTTTTTCTTTATTCTCATTTAAAAATTTAAGCTCCCTCCTGCAATGGTAATTGTACCAGAAGATTTATTGGTTATATAAAATTTATAATATCCCGTGCTTCCAATTGTGAAAGTAGTGCTATGGCTTTTTCCAGATCCACTATACTTCTTTGTCCTGACACCATTTGAATTTTTATATCCCATTTCAACATTTCCTGATGTTTTCAGACTATGGAAAAACTTATCTTAGCCCCACCCGGAACATAAAATGCCATTCCATCGTTATCAATAATATTGATGGTTTCTCCTGCACTCAATGTTGTACTTGAAATCCCCATTCTTTCATTTTGCTGATACGTATTGTTTGATTGCGATTCCGCCGCCTGTGCAGAAATACTACTTGTTGTCATCCCCAAAAGAGCCAACATCACTATCACTTTTTTTATTTTCTTCATTTTCTCCACTCTCCTTTTCTATTTGATAATTAAGAATAATTCGATCACTGGATATATTTTTAAAATTATGGAAAGTGATGATGCAAAAAGATGTCAGTTCAATGGAAGTGTTTCGCCAGTATTAAGTTGTTAGAGAGCATGGAAGAATCAGATGATGAGAGCTTTATAGAGGCGACAAGAGTTTTAGGAGAAAATCTGTTTGATATCATGTGTGATAGTGTAACGATTCCTGCAGCGGATCTTCTTTGTGTGACTTTTCAGGTACAAAGTGTAATTCATATCGCACTGCTTAAGATGAATTACAAAGTGACTTATGTACATCGAGAAGAGGAAGATGCAGAAGCAAATGATATCGTGAAACAAAGAGTTATGCCAACGGATTCGGCAAAGCTTACAGAAGCAGTGATCATCGATCTGACAGAATACAAGGTACGTCTTGTAGAGAAAAAAGTATGAGATGTTGAACGGGGATAAGATCAACTATCATTTCTGAGAGATTCTTACAATGCTATGCAGATCTGGCACCAAAGAAGAAATTTCAGATTCTAAATAAAGTTATTAACGATATAAACAACCATTATCCAGAAGATGGGATTGCGAAACGTTTGGACATGAAAAGCCGATTAAGAGAAGAAATTTACGGAAAATCAGGCGTTTAAGGTGAATGAGATTGGGGATAAACTATTTGGAAATCATCAAGGTAAGAAGCAGGAATTTGATGAGAAGATTGAACGATATGATATGCAATATGATACATTTACAGTAGCAAAAGAAAATACAGTCAAGAAACTGGAATATCAGATGTTAGAGACGGATACAGGAATTGAGATCAAGATTCCGATGGAAGAATATAATACCAAAGATAATGTTGAGATCATTGAAGAGCCAGGCGGAGGCAGTACGATCATCATTAAGAATATAGAAAATGTAAAAATTAATAACCAAAATGAAAAATCCCGGATCCGTCAAAGGTCCGGATTTTATTTGGTTTGGAAAATTTAAAAAACAATTATCAAAATAATTGATTGTTAGCTTATTTGTTGGATCTTCTCCAGATATGAGCAGTTTCTGCATCTTTGATCAGCTGATCTCTGAAATCTGGATGAGCGATATTGATCAAGGCTTCTGCACGTTCCCATGTAGACTTACCTTTTAAGTTTGCCATACCATATTCTGTAACGATGTAATGAGCATTTGAACGAGTATCTGTAACGATAGATCCGTTATGTAATGTAGGAAGGATTCTTGAGAATGTTTCCCCTTTCTTATTTGTGAAAGTAGAAGATAAGCATACAAAACTCTTTCCGCCATTAGATAAGTAAGCACCCATAACGAAATCAAGCTGTCCACCTGCACCACTGATCTGACGGATTCCTGAAGATTCAGCACTGATCTGTCCATATAAGTCAACATCTACCGCATTGTTGATAGAGATAAAGTTATCGATAGATGAAATCGTAGCGATGCTGTTTGTATAGTCAACAGGAGCGCTCATGCACTCTGGGTTATCATTTAAATAATCATATAATTTTTTTGTACCTGCTGCGAAAGCATAAGTCTGACGGTAACGGTCGATGTTCTTGTGAGCACCTGTGATCTTACCGGCTTTTGCAATATCAACGAAAGCATCAACATACATTTCTGTATGAACACCAAGGTCTTTTAAATCGGATTCTGCGATCAAAGATCCTACAGCGTTAGGCATACCACCGATTCCAAGCTGTAAGCAGGCTCCGTCAGGAATCTGATCAACGATCAGTCTTGCAACTGCCTGATCAACGTCTGTAGCAGCTCCGCCACCACCTAATTCGTCAATAGCAGGATTGTTTCCTTCAACGATCATGTCAACTTTGGAAATATGGATGCCCTCTTCGAAACCACCAAGGCAACGAGGCATATTTTCATTAACTTCGACGATAACGCATTTTGCTTTTTCAAGCATAGCTGCTGTATGAGAAGCACTTGGACCAAAGTTAAAATATCCATGAGCATCCATAGGTGCAACCTGCATCATAACAACGTCTGTTCCTGGAAGACAATCACGGTAATAGCTTGGTAATTCAGAATAACGGATTGGAGCGTAGAAAGAGAAGCCTTCGTTGATCCATTTTCTTTCTAAACCACCCATATGCCATGAATTCCATGTAAAATGATCTGCTGGGTTTTCAATCTGAGTGATTGCTAATGGGCGCATAACGATACCACCATGAATCTGAATATTCTCAAGATCAGGCATACGTTTTGCTAAAGCTTCGTCTAAAGCAACTGGAGTAGTAACACACCATCCATATTCCAGACGGTCTCCGGATTTTACGACTTTGACAGCTTCATCAGCAGTTGTTAATTTTTTTTGATATTCTTGCGTGAATGACATAATAAGTCCTCCTAAAAATAAATTCCATGAAACGATAGTTTCATTGTTAACACACTAGTTATATTCTAACATTTTGTATCAGTAAGTACAAGAGAAAACGTTAAAAAATTATCAAAGCAGTTTAAATATTTGATGAAAAATTGATTTTATAAAAATACATAAAAGTACAAAAAAAGTGTAGTTATTTTACTAAGATTGTACTATAATATGAAATTGTATTTAGGAGGGATAAAACAAATGGAAAATAAAAAACTGACATGGAAACATTACCTTGGAATCGCAGTTGTTGTGGTATTGGTAATTTATTTAGTGATTGGTTTTAGTTTCAGTAAAAAATTCTTCTGGGGAACTAAGATCAATGGAGAGAATGTTGCAGGTAAGACAGCGGATCAAGTGATTGAGATGTTTGATAAGAAAGCAAGCAACTATTCTTTAATAATTAAAGAAAGAAAAGGAAAGACAGAAACATTAACAAGTGATCAGCTCAAGACAAAGTTTGAAGGCACTGATGAGATAAAACAGATTAAGAAAGATCAGGGATCTTTTGGATGGATCAAGGGATTATTTGGTGCAGAACATTATGATAATGTGACAATGTATTCGTATGATACTAAGGCTTTCACAAAAGCGTATAAGAAACTGGATGCATTTAACAGTAAGAAGATGATCAAGATCGTAAATGCCAAACCAGTATACAAAGATGGTAAATTTGTGATTCAGAAAGAAGAAGAAGGAACAGAACTTAAAAAAGATGCAGCGGCTAAGAAGATCGGACAAGCAGCGAAAGATGGCCTTTCTACTATCTCACTGGATAAAGAAAACTGCTATGATAATCCAGAATATACTTCCAAGAATGATAAACTGATCGATCTGACAAAAGATATGAACAAAAAATTAAAAGGAAGTATTACATATAAATTTGGAAAACAAGTGATAGTTCTCGATAAGAATACATATAGCAGCTGGATGAAGATCAAGAAAGACTATTCAGGATATACAGTAGATAAAAATGCCATGGAAAACTGGGTATTAAAATTCATGTACAAATATAATACACAGTATGGATGGCATAAGTTTAAGACACATGATGGACGTACAAAGAAGATTTACGGTGGACCTTATGGATGGCGTATCAGTAAGGACAAAGAAATAGCTTCTGTGAAGAAGATGTTAGCAAATGGAACAACAGAGACAAGAGAGCCATACTGGAGAGAAAAAGGAAAAGTCTATGATGGTGTCAACGGTGACATCGGAGATACTTATGTAGAAGTAGATATGGGAGCACAGACGGTTTATTATTTCAAAAAAGGAAAACTTAAATTCGCAACATCCTGTGTTACAGGTAAGATGACAGCAGACCGCAAGACACCAGAGTGTGTTGCGTATATCCTTTATAAACAGCCAAGTGCAACATTAAGTGGACAGGGATACAGTTCTGATGTTAAATACTGGATGCCGTTCATTGGAAATGTAGGTTTTCATTCTGCGCCATGGAGAGGTTCTTTTGGAGGAAGTGAATATATATCCAATGGATCTCATGGATGTGTCAATCTTCCAACATATGCCGCAGCTACATTATACAAACTTGTAAGCCAGGGAGATCCGGTTGTAGCATATTATTAAAAAGGAACCAAAGAAATGAGAATTACCATGACAGACTGGATTCATCGAGTTCTAGATGAATATATCAAAGAAGGAGACTGCTGTATTGATGCAACGATGGGAAAAGGTGGAGACACCTATTATCTGTGCAGCAAAACAGGAGAAAGCGGAAAAGTCTATGCCTTTGATGTGCAGGCAGATGCATTAAGACAGACCAGAGAGAAACTAGACAAACATAAAATGAATGCAGAACTGATCTTAGATGGCCATGAACATATGAAAGAATACGTCAAAGAAACTGAAGTATCTTGTATTATGTTCAATCTCGGGTATCTTCCAGGCGGGGATCATCATCTTGCGACAAAGACCAATACGACGATTCAGGCAGTTGAAGCAGGACTTGAGATGCTAAAGACTGGTGGGATTATGAGTATCTGCATTTACAGTGGCGGTGACAGTGGGTTTGAAGAACGTGATGGGGTGCTTGAATATCTAAGCCAGCTAGATGACCGTAAGTATTTTATTGCAAGACAAGACTTCCCGAATAAGAAAAATAATCCGCCAATGCCGGTATTTATCATAAAATTATAATAAAGAGACAATGGATTCCATATACTTGTATTAAATTGAACCTTAAAGTAAGCAAAAAAGAAGGGTACAAGATATGAAAACCATTGTTTCTGTTTTTTTATAGTGATAATATGCAGTATACAGATATATGCAGTGTCAGCAGAAGAAATAAACTTAAGTGCGAAGGCAGCTGTGATCATGGATGCTGAAAGTGGGAAAATCCTCTATGAAAAATCCAAAGATCAAAAAATGCCGAATGCCAGTACAACAAAGATTTTAACATGTTTATATATTTTAAAGCACTGTGATCTTGATCAGATGGCAGAAGTTTCAAAGAATGCAGCGATGCAGCCGAAAGTAAGATTAGGGGTGAGAGAAGGGGAAAAGTATAAAGTCAAAGATCTGCTCTACGGATTAATGTTAGAGTCCTATAATGATTGTGCAGTTGTATTAGCAGAACATGCAGAAGGAAGTGTGGAAAAATTTGAAAAAAGAATGAATCAGATGGCAGAAAATCTAGGTACTTTGAATACCCATTTTGTAACACCAAATGGTCTGGATGGTATAGATAAGAAAGGACGGCATGAAACGACAGCAAAGGATCTGGCAAAGATCATGGCGCGATGTATTAAGAATCAGCAATTTCTTGAAATCACGCAGACAAAACAATATACATTTACAGATGGCAGCAGAAAGAGAAGATTTATCTGCAATAATCACAATGCCTTGTTATCCAGCATGCAAGGAGTGATTTCTGGGAAGACAGGATACACTTCAAAAGCAGGATATTGCTATGTGGGGGCTGTAAAGCAGAAGAATATGACGATGACATTTTCTGTTCTTGCCAGTGGGTGGCCGCCGCACAAGACCTATAAATGGAAGGATGTAAGGAAACTGGTTCAATACGCCACAGATCATTACGAGAGACGAGAGATCATTGCAGATACAAGCAAGATCAAAGAAATAAGTATAAAGAATGGTCTTAAAGAAAAAGTCTTGCTAAAAACAGGAAATCTCAAGGCAGCATTTCTGGTAAAGAAGACAGATAAGATAAAGATTGAGAGTATCTTACCCTCTTTCATTGATGCACCCGTGAAAGAAGGACAGAAAGTCGGGGAGATCAAATATTTTATCAATGGAAAAAGTCAAAAGAGCGTTCCAATCTACGCAAAGCAAAGCGTAAAACAAAAAGACTACTGGTATTATTTTGAGAAAATAATTCAAAGATTTACGCTGACAACCTAATGTGCTATGATAAAACAGATAAGAAAACAAGGGAGGCGAAACAATGCTGTTTTTAGAATATCCAAAATGCAGTACCTGCAAGAAGGCAAAGAAATGGTTGGATGAACAAGGTATATCTTACGAAGGCCGTCATATCATTGAAGACAACCCAACGGTCGAAGAGTTAAAAGACTGGCACGAAAGAAGCGGATTGCCACTGAAGCGATTTTTTAACACAAGCGGTATGAAATATCGTGAGTTAGGGTTAAAAGACAAATTGCCAGAGATGTCAGAAGAAGAACAATACGAACTGCTTGCAACCGACGGAATGTTAGTAAAACGCCCACTGGTTGTAGGAGATGATTTTGTGTTGATCGGGTTTAAAGAAGCACTATGGAAGGAGACATTAGCATGAATCGAGAAAATGCATGGACAACATATGAAGAAGCAGATATCAAGGCATTAGAAGGACTTTGCAAGGAATACAAAGATTTCTTATCCAATGGAAAGACAGAACGTGAATGTGTAGCACAGTCGATCGAATTGGCAAAGAAAGCTGGATATCAGGATTTAGAAGAACTGATCAAGAACCAGACACCATTAAAAGCTGGTAGCAAAGTATACCGCACATGGATGGAAAAAACGATCGCATTATTCCAGATCGGAGAAGATGCGATTGAAGATGGATTAAATATCTTAGGAGCACACATCGACTCACCAAGACTGGATCTTAAACAGAATCCATTATACGAAGACACAGAGATGGCATTATTAGACACCCACTATTACGGTGGAGTTAAGAAATATCAATGGGTCACACTTCCCATGGCATTACACGGTGTTGTTGTGAAGAAAGACGGAACAAAAGTCAATATCTGTGTCGGTGAAAAAGATGAAGATCCAGTAGTGGGAATCACAGACCTTTTAATTCATTTATCAGGAAAACAGATGCAGAAGAAGGGAAATGTGATCGTAGAAGGAGAAGATCTTAACGTCCTGATCGGAAGCAAACCATTAAAAGGCGAAGAAAAAGAAGCAGTCAAGAAACAGTTGTTACAGTTATTTGATGAAGAATATGGAATCGAGGAAGAAGATTTCTTATCCGCAGAGATCGAAGTCGTACCAGCTGGAAAAGCAAGAGACTTTGGATTAGACCGCAGTATGATCATGTCTTATGGACAAGATGACAGAGTCTGTGCATATACATCCTTAGCAGCTATGTTAAATGTAGAAGCACCAAAGAGAACATCTTGCTGTATCTTAGTAGACAAAGAAGAGATCGGAAGTGTTGGAGCAACAGGAATGCACTCTAGATTCTTTGAAAATACAGTTGCAGAAATCTTAGCTTTAACAGGAGATTATAATGATCTGAGGCTTAGAAGAACGCTGCAGAATTCTTACATGTTATCATCTGATGTAAGCGCAGCTTTCGATCCAAACTATCCAAGTGTAATGGAGAAGAAAAACTGTGCATATTTCGGAAAAGGATTAGTATTAAACAAATACACTGGAGCCAGAGGAAAATCAGGGTCAAATGATGCAAACCCAGAATATATTGCTCAGTTAAGAAAGATCTTTGATGAAGCAAAAGTAGCCTTCCAGACAGCTGAACTTGGAAAAGTTGACGAAGGAGGCGGAGGAACGATCGCCTACATTCCTGCTGCCTACAGCATGAACGTCATCGACTGCGGAGTTGCAGTGTTAAGCATGCATGCACCATGGGAGATCACAAGCAAATCCGATATCTATGAAGTGGAAAAAGGATATGAAGCATTTTTGAAAAACTGCAGATAAGATTTGAAAAATTGCAGGAAAATATAGCATCATAATAAAAGAAGCAGATTCAAGTAGTGATCGGGGAATTGAATCCCGGCCAAACGCTTGGATTTGCTTCTTTTTATAAAAATACCTAAAACATAGAATATCCTTTAATATACTATTTCGCAGGAATAATCTCAATCCAATATCCATCTGGATCATTAATAAAATAAATCCCCATATCATGATTCTCAAAACAAATACTCCCATTTTCTCATGGAGTGCGTGTGCTTTGTCAAAATCATCTGCAGTCAAAGCCAGATGGAACTCTTCATCCCCAAGATTATAAGGTTCTTTCTGGTCACGCATCCAAGTAAGTTCTAATAAGAAATCAGAAGATCCATCCCCAAGATAAACGATTTTAAAACTTCCGTCGGAAGCATCCTTTTCACGAACTACATCAAGTCCGAGAGCTTCTTTATAAAACTCCAAACTTTTCTCAAGATTTAAAACGTTAAAATTAAAGTGATTAAATTGAAACATATGTACATCCTTTCTTACAATTCTTAAGTTTTTTTTAAAATTATAATAACAACAAATTTACGTGTTTACAAGAACAAAATGCAAAGATATAATGATAAGAAGAATAAACGAAAAGGAAGGAGCAACATGAAAACATTCGATTAAGATGTAAAAAAACTTTAGTGCAGTGGTATTAATGATCGTGACAGCATTTGGATTCTCATTTGCAACACCAAAGACTGCACAAGCGGCCTAATACAAAGTATTGGATCAAAGTCAACAAACAGGCCAATGTAGCAACCGTATACCAGTTAAAGAATGGAACATACAAACCGATCAAAGCATTTCTGGTATCTTGTGGAGGGGCTAATACACCAGCAGGTACATTTTATACACCAGCCAAGTACCGCTGGCAGACACTAATGGGACCAAGTTATGGGCAGTATTGTACAAGAGTCCATGGAGGAGTCTTATTCCATTCCGTGTGGTATTATGAAAAGAATCCTTCAACACAGTCTACGGTTCAGTTTAATAAACTTGGACAGACTGCATCTCATGGATGTATCCGTTTATCAGTAGGAGATGCAAAGTGGATCTATGATAATTGTGCATTAGGAACGAAAGTTACTGTATATAGCAGCAGTAATCCTGGACCTTTAGGAAAACCAAAAGGGATCAAGGTATCTACAGCAAGAAGACAGTATTGGGATCCAACAGATCCAAGCAAGAAGAACCCATACCGTAAACAGAAAGCTACATTGACAGTAGCTAAGAAGAAAGCTAAAACAGCAGAATATGGAACTTCTTATAACGTAAAATCAGGAGTTACAGCCAAAGACAAGATCACAAAGAAGAGCTTAACAAAGAACATTACATATACAACAACAAAATATGTAAAAGGTAAATACAGAAAAGCAAAATTTTCAACAAAATCTTTAGGAACATATCGTATTAAGTATACAGTGAAATCTTCTTTAGGAGTTAAAACAACAAAGACGATGGTTGTAAGAGTTGTTGATACATTAGCACCAGTGATCACAGCAAAGAACCGTACAGTGAAAGTTAATACAGCAAACGCGGTAACAGGTGTAACAGCGAAGATGAGAAGTGGAGCTAACAGAACAAGTGCAATGACAGTGAAGATCAAAGCACCTGGAGCATCTGCTTACACAACTTATACATATGCAAAAGCCAAAGCATATAAGTTTAGTAAACCTGGACAATATGCGGTACAGTACAGTGTGAAGAATACAAATAAACCATATAGAGCAGCAACAAAGAAGATTACGATCACGGTAACAGGAAATGTAAATGCCCAGATCAATACATCTGCTGAAATTGTAACAGTACCAGCAGCAAGTACAGATCAGACAGTGATCAATGCAGTTCGTGCAGTTGTAACAATCAATGATAATGGAACGGTTGTGGCAGGAACGAATACAACAGTTACAGTTGTTCTAGTCAAAGATCAGGCAGGAACAGTCACAGCAGCGAATGTTTCTTACAAAGGTAAGAATGGAGTGACAGTGACAAAACAGATCAAAGTTCAGTTTGAACAGGCAACAACAGGAACGACAGAACAGCAAACAACATCAACAGAGTCAACAGCACAGCCACAGCAGTAAGGAATCTTAAAAAGAAGGATGTATTTTAACGATACATTCTTCTTTTTTTCGAAGTTTTTTGACGGGAGAGTTGACACGGCATTTCAGTATGATAAAATAAATAAGATTAAAGAATTTATCAGCTGTTTTCACAAAGCATAGAAAGAAGACGGCCAGAGATAGATACGGCTAGGAGGAATAAAATATGGCAACACCTTATAACCATAAGGCAATCGAACAAAAGTGGAGAAAACACTGGCAGGAACATCCTGTCAATGTAAATGACGGTAAGAAACCTAAATATTACTGTTTAGATATGTTTCCATATCCACAGGAAGTGGCCTTCATGTAGGACATTGGAGAGGATATGTGATCAGTGATGTATGGAGCCGTTACAAATTATTAAATGGATACTATGTCATTCATCCAATGGGATGGGATGCATTTGGACTTCCAGCAGAAAACTATGCGATCAAGATGGGAACACATCCTCGTATTTCTACAGAAGCCAATATTAAGAATATCAAACGCCAGATCAATGAGATTTCCGCAATCTATGACTGGGATATGGAAGTTAACACAACAGACCCAGAATTCTACAAATGGACACAGTGGATTTTCGTAAAGATGTTCAAGAAAGGCCTTGCATACGAGAAACAGATGCCAATCAACTGGTGTCCATCATGTAAGACAGGACTTGCGAACGAAGAAGTAGTAAATGGTAAGTGTGAACGCTGCGGTGCAGACGTAACCAAGAAGAACTTAAGACAGTGGATGTTAAAGATCACAGCATATGCAGATCGTTTGTTAGCTGATCTTGATAAACTTGACTGGCCAGAGAAAGTTAAGAAGATGCAGGCAGAGTGGATCGGTAAGAGCCACGGTGCAGAAGTTAACTTCAAAGTTGATGGAAGAGATGATGAGATCACAGTTTATACAACTCGTCCAGATACATTACACGGAGCAACATTTATGGTATTAGCTCCAGAACATGAATTAGCGAAAGATCTTGCAACAGATGAGACAAGAGAAGCAGTAGAAGAATATATCTATCAGGCATCCCTAAAATCATCTGTAGACCGTATGCAGGATAAAGAAAAGACAGGTGTATTTACAGGAAGCTATGCGATCAACCCGATCAATGGAGCAAAAGTACCAATCTGGTTATCTGATTATGTACTTGCAGATTACGGTACAGGAGCGATCATGTGTGTACCAGCGCATGATGACCGTGACTTTGAATTTGCTAAGAAGTTTGACATTCCGATCATTCAGGTTATCGCTAAAGATGGTAAAGAGATTGAGAACATGGAAGAAGCTTACACAGAAGCATCTGGTATCATGATCAATTCCGGAGACTGGAATGGAAAAGAATCTTCTGAATTAAAAGAAGAAGCACCAAAGATCATCGAAGAGATGGGAATCGGTAAGAAGACAACAAACTATAAGTTACGTGACTGGGTATTCAGTCGTCAGCGTTACTGGGGTGAACCAATTCCTATCGTTCATTGCCCAGACTGTGGAGCAGTTCCAGTACCAGAAGAAGAATTACCATTGACATTACCAGAAGTTGAGAAATACGAACCAACAGGAACAGGAGAATCTCCATTAGCAGACATCGAAGACTGGGTAAACTGTAAGTGTCCTGTATGTGGTAAGGATGCGAAACGTGAGACAAACACAATGCCTCAGTGGGCAGGATCATCATGGTATTTCTTAAGATACATCGATAACAAGAATAATGAAGAATTAGTATCTAGAGAGAAAGCAGACAAATACTTACCAGTAGATATGTATATCGGTGGAGTAGAACATGCTGTATTGCATCTGTTATATTCAAGATTCTACACAAAATTCTTATGTGACATCGGAGTGATCGACTTTGATGAACCATTCCACAAGCTGTTCAACCAGGGAATGATCACAGGTAAGAACGGTATCAAGATGAGTAAGTCCAAAGGAAATGTCGTATCCCCAGATGATCTTGTAAGAGATTATGGATGTGACTCCTTAAGAATGTACGAACTGTTCGTTGGACCACCAGAATTAGATGCTGAATGGGATGAAAGCGGTATCGATGGAGTGCATAGATTCTTAACAAGATTCTACAAACTTATCATGGATCAGAAAGACAAAGGTGTAGAAGCTGATAAAGAATTATTAAAAGTACGTCATAAACTGATCTACGATATCACAACACGTTTAAATAACTTCAGCTTGAATACAGTTGTGAGTGGATTTATGGAATATACCAATACATTAACAGCAATGGCTAAGAAATCTGGAGTTGACAAAGAAACTTTAGAGACAGCAATTGTATTACTCGCACCATTTGCACCACATATTGCAGAAGAATTATGGGAAGCAATGGGACATGAGGACAGCGTATTTGCTCAGACATGGCCAACATATGATGAAGAAGCTATGAAAGAGGATGAAGTAGAGATCGTTGTTCAGATCAATGGTAAAGTAAAAGGAAAACTTGTCATCGGTGCAGAAGAAGACAAAGATTCTGTTCTTGCGAAAGCTAAGGAAGTTCTTGGAGATAAATTAAACGGTAATATCGTGAAAGAAATTTATGTACCAGGAAGAATTGTAAATATCGTTCAGAAATAGAATAATAAAATGGCGCAGATAACGATAACAGTGTCTGCGTCGTTTTTTTCTCAAGATCAGTAAGGATATATGAAGATCAGAAAGGCTAAAACATGTATACATTTGACAGCAGAATCCGATACAGTGAAATAGACAGAAGTGGCAGACTATCAATTCCGGCAGTGGTTGATTATTTCCAGGACTGCAGTGCATTTCAGTCTGAAGAACTTGGTGTTGGAGTAGAATATCTTGCCAATAAAAAACGTGCATGGATCCTGAATTCATGGCAGATTGTTTTGGAAAGAAGACCAGAGGAATGTGAAAAGATCACAGTTGGAACATGGGGATCTGGATTTGACAAGTTTCATGCAACGAGAAATTTTATCATGAAGACAACACAGGGGGAACGATTAGCTTATGCCAATTCTATCTGGGTATATATAAACACAGAAACAGGAATGCCAGTCAGACCAACCAAAGAAGAAATTGATGTCTACAAATTAGAAGCCCCATTAGAGATGGAATATGAACCAAGAAAGATCAAACTTTCCAGAGAATGGGAAGAAAAAGAACCAGTGAAAGTACAAAGAAGCTGGATCGACAGCAATGATCATGTCAATAACAGCTGGTATGTCAAAACAGCATTTGAACAGCTGCCACAAGATTTGGAGATCAGACAGCTGAGGGTCGAATATAAAAAACAGGCGTATGAAGGAGATATTCTATATCCAAGATATGCAAGGGAAGAACAAAGGACACTGGTAGCATTGTGTGATGAAAAACAAAAACCATATGCAGTGATTGAATGTAGATAGATATTAGATGGAAGGAAAAGCAGATGAAACAGACGAAGATCGTAATTTTAGGAGCGGGACATGTCGGAACACACTGTGCATTGTCATTGATGTTTCGTGGTCTTGCAAATGAAATTGTTTTAATCGACACAGATGAAGAAAAAGCAAAAAGCCAGGCATTAGATCTTGATGATATGGGAGCGTGTCTTCCTGCGAAAGTTGTGATTCGTTCAGGCAGTTATGAAGATCTTGACGATGCGGATATTCTTGTCAATGCGATCGGACGAAGCCGCAAGGAGGGAGAAACAAGACTTGACATGTTCGGAGATTCCATGGAACGATTGAAAGATATCATTCCAAAGATTCAAGATACAAAGTTTCGAGGAATTCTGATCAGTATTACAAATCCTGCGGATGTAGTAGGAGAATGTTTGAGGAAAGCGTTAGGTATCGAGAGATTCCGTTGCTTTAGCACAGGAACGAGTCTTGACAGCTTAAGGATCAAGAGAATTTTAGAAGAGAAAACAGGATATCACAGAAATTCCATAGAGGCATTCTGTATGGGTGAACATGGGGATTCTCAGATTGTTCCATTATCCCGTGTGTCTGTTGGAGGGAAACCATTTGCAAAACTTCAAAAGGAGTATCCTGATACGTTAGGCAAGATTACGATCGAAGATCTACAGGACGAGGTTCGACAGGCGGGCATGACAGTGATCATCGGTAAGAAAAGTACAGAATTTGGAATAGGGATCGCGTTAAGTGGGATCGTCAAATCAATCGTATACGATGAGAAAAGGATCTGGCCGCTTTCTGTCCATCTGGATGGGGAGTATGGACAGAAAGACGTGGCAGCAGGAGTTCCGGCCGTGATCGGAGCAGACGGAATAGAAGAAATTGTAGAAATTGATCTTACAGAAGAGGAGAAAAGCCAATTTGCGCATTCCTGTGATGTGATCCGCGGTTATTTAAAGAAAGCAAAAGAAATGCTTTCTTAAACCTAAATTACATGATCAGTGGACGGATCATATCGATCCGCTGCTGTTCTTCTGGAGACATGGATTCTTTCAGACCATCGATGATCATGGAAATTTCTTCGTTTGTAAAAGAAAGACCTTGTTCTGAAAGACGGCTTGAAGCCGCCATAAGGTCTGGGAGAATTAATTCAAGAGGTTTTCCGTGGCAGCTGGAGATCACAAATTTTATGATTTCCAGCTTTTTTGGGTCAAGAGAAGATAAATGATCGAATGAAATAGGATCGTCAGACATAAAAAACTCCTTTATTTTTTTAGAATCTGGTTTAACTGGTTCATAAAGTCAGAATTTGGTTTTGCTGTATTAGTACAAGGACTGTCTTTTGCCATCATCATAGGCATTAGTTTTGAAAATAGATCATTGTTTTGGCTGTCAGAAGATGAGGGAGATGAATGGTTAGTCGTATCGACAAAACGCTGATAATTTTGATAGACTTCAAACATTTGCATCATCTGAAGAATTTGTTCGATCTGCATAGCGGTTTCCTTCGGGGCGCGAAGTTTCAGAGCATTTAGTAATAATTCCATAGAAGCAGGATCTTGATCAAAACCACAGGCAGAAAGAGTCTGTTCGTTGTCAAATTCAGAAGAGATTTTGGAAAGTTCGGTTAATTTGATATAAATGGCAGCAACCTTTTTTAAGTTTGGTGGGAGATATGGAAGGGCATCTTCTAACATATTAGAAGAGTCATTACGGAAAAAATTTTCCCAGGAAGTTTGATTTTGTTCCATGATTGTCACAACCTTCAGATTTTTTCTCATATCCTATAGTATTAGGAGGTGAAAAAAATTATGAATGAAATTTTGGTAGAAGAAGAAAATACAGTTTATGAACTGGATCCTGAGTGCTTAAGGCACAAAGAAGAACAAAGACAACTGGAAGAAAAGAGGAAACAGGAAAAACAAGAGAATGATAACTATCGGATGCAGAAGAGACCAGAAAAAAGGAATCAGAACAATATGTGGATCATCTGTTTGCTGTTACTGGTGATCTGCCAATAAAAAAGAGGATGCCGGATCAAAAGGCATCCTCTTTTATCAGAAATCATTAAATTCAGCATCCACATCCGCAGCCATTGTTGTTGCCACATCCAAAGCTGCCGTTACCACAGCAGCAGAGGATTAAGATGATCCAGATCAGGCTGTCACATCCGTTTCCGCATCCGCAACCATCATTATTTCCGCCTCCACAGCAGCAAAGTAAGATTAAAAGAAGCAGACAGCTGTTATTTCCTCCAAAGCAAGATGAACCACAAGATCCTCCACAGCCAGTTGCAGCTAAATCACTCATGTTAAAACCTCCAAAAGATTTATTTACAGTTTATAGTATTCTGGGAATTATAAAGTGTGAGAAAATTCGCCAGTATACCTTTTTTAATATTTGTGGTATAATCTGCAATGAATGCAGGAGACAGGAGAAAAGAAGGAATCAGATGAAGAGAATAGATTTTGAGAAAATTTTTGATAATATCAGAAGAGATCAGACAATGGTCCATTGTATTACAAACTATGTAACGATCAATGATGTTGCGAATATGATCCTTGCGATCGGGGCTTCACCGATCATGGCAGATGACTGGATGGAAGTTAGAGAGATCACAGCAATGTGTGACAGTCTCGTGATCAATATGGGAACTTTAAAACAAAATACAGTGAGATCTATGCTTCTTGCGGGAAAAGAAGCGAATCAACGGGGTCATCTGGTCGTGTTTGATCCTGTGGGAGTTGGTGCTTCCAGATTCAGAAAAGAAACAGCGGCGAAATTGCTTAAGCAGATCCACTTTAACGTGATCCGTGGAAATATATCAGAGATCAAAACCTTATATGAGGGCAGTGATGATGGTTATGGTGTTGATGCGAAGAAAGATGATGCTGTGACAGAAGACAATTTGGAATATGTGATTCAAATGGCAAAGAATATGGCGAAGAAGACCAAAGCAGTGATCGTGATCACAGGAAAGACAGATCTGGTGACGGATGGACAGCAGATCTATTTGATCGATAACGGTGTTTTGGATATGTCAAGGATCACGGGAACCGGATGTATGTTGGATGGCGTGATCGCAGGATTTATCGGAGCTAATCCAGATCAGATCTTAGAAGCAGTGACGACAGCAGTTAGTGCGATGGGAATCTGTGGAGAATATGCAAAGGAGAAAGCAGAAGGAACAGGTACATTGAAAGTGCATCTGATGGATGCGATGAGTAATATGAATGCAGAATGGATGGAAAGGAGCAGTCAAATTGAGAGTAAATGCTGATGCAATGACTTTATATGCAGTAACAGACAGGACATGGGTAGAAGACACTACCTTGATGGATCAGGTGAAGGAAGCTTTGGAGGGTGGAATTACCTTTTTACAGCTTCGTGAAAAACATCTTTCCAAAGAAGAATTTATAAAAGAAGCAAGAGAAATGAAAGAACTGTCCAAGGAATACAAGGTGCCATTTGTGATTAATGATAATATAGAAGTGGCTTTGGCAGTTGATGCTGATGGAGTTCATATCGGGCAAGATGACATGTCAGTAGAAGAGGCAAGAAAATTATTAGGAGAAGATAAGATCATTGGGGTTTCTGCGCACAATGTAGAGGAAGCAATAAAAGCACAAAAAGGCGGTGCAGACTATTTGGGAGTTGGTGCAGTTTGTGCAACATCAACCAAGAAAGATGCCAATGTTGTCTCTAAGGAAGAAATTAAAAAAATCTGTCATACAGTAGAGATTCCAGTGGTAGCGATCGGCGGGATCAAAAAAGAAAATATCAAGACACTAGAAGGAACGGAGTTGATGAGTGGCAGTTGTTCAGCGAATCTTTGCTGCAAAAGGATCATTAAAGAAGATACAAAACAGCATGAGAAGCCTCGTAGAGGTAGATGAAGCAGAAATAAGAACAAAACACGCGGAGTTTATGAAAATAAGAATTGCAATATTTAAATCCGTGATATACTAGATAATTGTGTGATAAAAAAGAGTATACTAAAAAGATAATTAGGAGGAATACCAATGTTAAATATGATTGCCGGAAGTGTTTTACCGATCACGGCATTTATCGGAGTATTTTTTGCATTTGCTGCAACCTGTATCCTGACATCCTTTTTAAATGACTGGCTGCCAAGAGATATGGGAAGAGAATTTGCGCATAATGGAAAGTTATCCGCAGGAAAACCAAGAGGTGCAGGGATCATTTTTATTTCTGTATTTTGTATCGCAGCATTGTTGTTTGGCGAGATGTCTGTGGAGATGTTTATTTATCTTGTTCTTGTTTTTGTTGAAATGTTAACAGGATTTATGGATGATGCAGCAGATGAGCCATGGGGAGAATACAAAAAAGGAATTCTTGACTTTTTGGTAGCAGCAGTTGTAGCACTTAACTATATTCATTTTAATTCTACTTATGTAGAGCTTGCAACGATCGGCGTGAAATTCTATATTCCACCAGTGTTGTTCTTTATTCTTACGATCATTCTTGTATGGGCAGCGATCAATGTAACAAACTGCTCTGATGGAGTCGACGGACTATCTGGAACATTAACGATCATTACACTGGTAACGATCTATGTGATCGATCAGATCCGTGGAAATGAAACACAGTTTCCATATATTATTTTATTGTTTGTTGTATGTATTCTTGGATATTTATGGTACAATGCAACACCAAGCCGTTTGATGATGGGAGATGCAGGAAGCCGTGCCATGGGAATTTTTATCAGTTTGGCAGTGCTTAAGACAGGAAGTCCTTTCTTGTTCTTATTAGTTGCATTGATTCTGATCCTGGATGGTGGATTAGGACTTGTGAAAGTAGCATTACTTAGATTCTTAAAGATACATATTTTTGCGAATACAACGATGCCGTTACATGATCACGTTCGTAAGAAAATCGGTTGGTCTAATACACAGACTGTTTTCAGATTTGCGATCATTCAGATCGTTATTTCAATTGCAACAGTATATATGATCCTTATTTAGAATAAATAAAATATATAGGGTGCAGAGCCTTGGTGTCTGCACCTTTTTAACGTTTTACTTCCATAAAGTGTAGAAGTATGTTATAATAACTAGAAAAATGCATTGCAGGAGGACAGATACATGATTCAATTATTTTCAGAAGGTGCATATCTGGTAGACGGAACAACTTTGGTAAAAGAATCTGAAGCCGAAGCATTAAAGCAGCTTACAGGTGAAGTGGTATCCAAGGAAGAAGCTTCTAAGAACACCATAGCATATGGTATTTTAAGAGACCACAATACATCTGGTAACATGGAGAAACTTCAGATTAAATTCGATAAATTAACATCTCATGATATTACGTTTGTTGGAATTATCCAGACAGCAAGAGCATCAGGAATCGAGAAATTCCCGGTACCATATGTATTGACAAACTGTCATAATAGTCTGTGTGCTGTTGGGGGAACCATCAACGAAGATGATCATATGTTTGGTTTAACAGCTGCAAAGAAATATGGTGGAGTTTATGTACCACCTCATCAGGCAGTGATCCATCAGTTCGCAAGAGAAATGTTAGCTGGCGGTGGAAAGATGATCCTTGGATCAGACAGCCATACACGTTATGGAGCACTTGGAACCATGGCAATGGGAGAAGGTGGACCAGAGCTTGTAAAACAGCTTCTTAACAGAACTTATGATATCAATATGCCAGGCGTGATCGGAATTTATTTAAAAGGAAAACCAGTCAAAGGTGTCGGACCACAGGATGTTGCACTGGCGATCATCGGAGCAGTCTTTGAAAAAGGCTATGTAAACAATAAAGTTATGGAATTTGTTGGACCTGGTGTATCTAATTTAAGTGCAGATTTCAGAATCGGTGTCGATGTTATGACAACAGAGACTACATGTCTTTCTTCTATCTGGAGAACAGATGATAAGATCAAGGAATTTTACGAGATTCATGGAAGGTCTGAAGACTTTAAGGAATTGAATCCTGGAAAAGTAGCATATTATGATGGAATCGTGGAAGTAGATTTAGATAAGATCAAACCAATGATCGCTATGCCATTCCATCCAAGCAATACATACACGATCGAAGAGGTGAATGCAAACCTTGACGATATTCTGCGGATGATAGAAAAACGTGCATTAGTAAGTTTAGATGGTGCAAGTTGACTATTACTTTAAGAGATAAAGTCCACGATGG
>ENA-OQBV01000472-OQBV01000472.1-human-gut-metagenome-genome-assembly--contig:-NODE-472-length-22667-cov-6.454969_pt1 | contig 22667 bp, 16 predicted proteins | sample MGYA00242750_ERZ504559 | MGnify/ENA primary metagenome ERZ504559 (study PRJEB26092, sample SAMD00036230) | human gut metagenome | host: Homo sapiens | study: EMG produced TPA metagenomics assembly of... | reverse complement strand
CCAATGCAACAGGATGTTCCTCTATCTGGGGTGGTCCGGCTGCTACATCACCATATACAGTAAACAAAGACAGTAAAAAAGGACCGGCTTGGGCTAACTCCTTATTCGAGGATAACGCTGAGCATGGTTTAGGTATGCAGATTGGTCAGGAAGTATTACGTGATCAGGCTATCGCAAGCGCTGAGAAATGTGCTGCTTCTGACAAAGCAAGCGCTGAGTTAAAGGCTGCATTTGATAAATTTGTTGAGACAAAGAACGATACAAAAGCAAATACACCTGCAACAGAAGCTCTTGTAGCAGAGTTAGAGAAAGCTGCAGCAGCTGGATGCCCAGATGCTAAGGCAGCACTTGATAAGAAAGATTACCTCGCTAAGAAGTCCGTATGGATCTTCGGTGGTGACGGATGGGCATATGATATCGGTTTCGGTGGATTAGACCATGTTCTTGCTTCCGGACATAATGTAAATGTTATGGTATTCGATACTGAGATGTACTCCAATACAGGTGGTCAGGCTTCTAAAGCTTCCAACATCGGTGAAGTTTGTCAGTTCGCTGCTGCTGGTAAAGATATCGGCAAGAAGAGCCTTGCAGAGATCGCTATGAGCTATGGTTATGTATACGTAGCACAGATCGCTCTTGGTGCAAACATGGCTCAGGCTGTTAAAGTTTTAGCTGAAGCAGAAGCTTACAACGGACCTTCTTTAATCATCGGTTATGCTCCATGTGAGTTACACGGTGTTAAAGGCGGAATGAACCACTGCCAGGATGAGATGAAGAAAGCAGTAGCTGCTGGTTACTGGAACTTATTCTCCTTCAATCCTGCACTCAAAGCAGAAGGAAAGAACCCATTCACACTGACATCTAAGCCAGGTGATGGTTCTTACCAGGATTTCCTGAACAACGAAACACGTTACAGCCGTCTGACAAGATCCTTCCCAGAGAGAGCACAGAAACTCTTTGCTGCATCTGAGGAAGCTGCAAAGGCTCGTTATGAGCACTTACAGAGACTGGTTGAGCTTTACAAATAAGCTGCAGATCTTGTCTGAATTGATGTAAATTTCCAAAGCCCGGAAAGGTATAAGCCTTTTCGGGCTTTTTGTAAGTCAGAAGCTGGTGATAAAATAAACTTTTGGTTACAGGATTATAACTGGAGCATGGAACAGATAGCAGGCGGTCCGATAGATAAGATATATCTGTGAAAATATGTCGAAAATTATATCATAATTGTATACAAAGTATATAATTAGCATAATACGAAATTGTGTATTGACAAAAACAGGGTAAAAACGTATAATAAAAATACATATAGAGGGTAGTTCACATGCAAATGTACTAAACCGAAAAAGTAAGACGCTTATGATTGCGTGTGCTTTTTCGGTTTTTTTGATTTTGAATGCAGATGTGGTGGAGTAATGTGACTTGTTGTTTAGAGGGGGGAAACAAATGCAGCAAATTAATGGAAAGATTGCATTCGGAGGAATTGCGATTGGAAAAATCAAAGAAGTTTTTAAAGAAAACAATGTGGTAAGACGTGTGAAAATTGATGACACACAGGCAGAAATTTCACGTTTTAGAGCAGCCAAAAATCAGGCAACAGAAGAATTAAAGGCACTTTATGACAAGGCAGTCAAAGAAGTTGGTGAAGCAAATGCAGCAATTTTTGAAGTACATCAGATGATGTTAGAGGATGAAGATTATCTGGATTCTATTCGTAATATCATAGTAGCGCAGTCTGTGAACGCAGAATTTGCTGTAGCGACGACGGGAGATAATTTTGCAAGGATGTTTGCGGATATGGATGATGATTATATGAAAGAACGTGCAGCAGATGTAAAAGATATTTCTGAACGTGTGATCCGTATTTTATCCCGGAAGGAAGAAACTGTGCATGCGGCCGATGAAGAAAAATATATTATAGCAGCGGACGACCTTGCTCCGAGCGAGACAATTCAGTTAGAACGGGAGAGAGTGCTTGCATTTGTGACAAGACAAGGCTCTACCAATTCTCATACAGCCATTCTTGCCAGAACGATGAATATTCCGGCATTGGTATCAGCGGCAATTCCAAAAGAAGTGAATGGAAAGTATGCAATTATAGATGGATTTAAGGGTATTTTGATCCTTGATCCAGAGGAAGAAATATTAAAAGAATACGAGAAAAAACAGCAGAATGAGAAGAAACGTCAGGAATTATTACAGCAGTTAAAGGGAAAACCGACTGTTACAAAAGATGGAAAAGAGATCAAACTCTATGCTAATATTGGTGAGGTAAAAGATTTAGGAGCTGTTTTACAGAATGATGCAGCCGGAATCGGACTTTTCAGAAGTGAGTTTTTATATTTGCAGAGTGATCATTTTCCAACAGAGGAAGAACAGTTCCAGGCCTATAAAACGGTTGCAGAAGTGATGGCTGGAAAAAAGGTGATCATCCGCACATTAGATATCGGAGCAGACAAGCAGATAGATTATTTTGGGCTTGATCGTGAGGATAATCCGGCATTGGGATATCGTGCAGTAAGAATCTGCCTGAACCGGCCGGAAATTTTTAAAACACAGTTAAGAGCGTTGCTGCGTGCAAGCATGTTTGGCAATATTTCCATTATGGTTCCTATGATCGCATCTGTATGGGAAGTGAAAAAAGTAAAAGAAATCATGGAGGAAGTGAAAACGGAATTGTCAACAGAGGGATTGCCATATAAAGAAGTTGAATTTGGAGTTATGATCGAGACTCCTGCAGCAGTTATGATCGCAGATGATCTAGCAAAAGAGGTGGATTTCTTTAGTATTGGAACCAATGACCTGACACAGTATACGCTTGCTATTGACAGGCAGAATGCAAAACTTGACCGTTTCTATGATTCACATCATCCGGCAGTACTCAAAATGATCCAGATGGTTATTGACAGTGCCCATGAAGAAGGAATCTGGGCAGGAATTTGCGGAGAACTTGGAGCAGACCTGACTTTGACAGAAACATTTGTGAAAATGGGTATTGATGAATTATCGGTATCACCTGCAATGGTGCTGCCTGTAAGAAATAAAATAATAAATGCATAATCTAAGCATAGGAGGAAATTAAAATGAAATCATTCAGTTACACAGTAAAGGACGAGTTGGGTATTCATGCAAGACCGGCGGGAATGCTCGTAAAAGAGGTTAAAAATTTTAAAAGTAAAGTAACTCTCGAAAAAGACGGAAAAGTAATTGATGCAACCCGTCTGATGGCAGTTATGAGTATGGGAGTAAAAAAAGACCAGACTGTGACTATAACAGTGGAAGGTGCTGACGAAGATGCGGCATATGATGCATTAAAATCTTTCTTTGAAACAAATTTGTGAGATAATTAGTTATTGTGTAACAGGTTTTTGAAAAAAGTATGGTGGATATTAACAAAAAACAAAAATAATAAGAATAAAACTTGACATAATAAACAATGAATGCTACAATTTATTTAGATAGAAACAGAGTACATTGGATTGTTACTGGTAAGCAGGCAAAACCAAATTTTACATATCTGGCTTAGATTTTGTAAAATTTGGTTTTTTTAAATTTTTAGGGACAAAAACGGAGTGGAATATGGTTATCCAGAAAGTGATTAATAACAATGTAATATCAGCATATGATGTGAATCAGCAGGAAATTGTTATCATGGGTAAGGGAATCGGGTTTAAGGCGCATACGGGAGAACTGATTGATGAAAGCAAAATCGAGAAGGTTTTTCGTATTGAGAATGAGAATCTTTCCAGACAGTTTCAGGAACTTTTAGAAAATATTCCATTAGAGCACATGCAGCTTACCAGTGATATTATATCCTACGCAATAAAGAATCTGAATGTACAACTGAATCAGAATATATACATCACTTTGACAGATCATATTAATTTTGCAATCCAGAGACAGTCGCAGGGGATTCAATTGAAGAATGCATTACTTTGGGAGACTAAGAAGTTTTACCATCAGGAATATCTGATGGGAAAATATGCAGTTGATCTTTTGAATGAGAAGCTGGGTACAGAGTTTACGGAAGATGAAGCAGGATTTATAGCCCTGCATTTTGTGAATGCAGAATACAACACGACGATCAATGATACATTTGAAATGACGAATATGATTCAGAAGATTTTAGAACTGGTCAGGCTGGAAATGGGAATTGAGTTTGATGAGGAATCTCTGCATTATGAGAGATTTATCACTCATCTTAAGTTTTTGGTACAGCGCCTTTACCGGCATGAATTGTTGAAAGATGAGGAGATTGAATTTGCAAGGATGATGGAAAATAAGTATCCGAAGGAATATGAATGCAGTAAACATATTGCTGAATATATTGAAAAGGAATATGGCAGCGGAATTGCCAGCGAGGAAATCATGTTTCTGGCGATACATATAAAACGTGTGTGTATGGCAGGATAAACCTGACAATAATACAGCAGAAAAGAGGTGATGGAAATGTTTGATTTTTTTAAGAAAAAGAAAAAGGGATTGAGATAGGTTCACCAGTAAAGGAAAAACGGTTGCGATCAGTAATGTAAGTGATCCAACTTTTGGAGAGGAGATTTTAGGAAAAGGTGTTGCAATTATTCCTGCGGAAGGCAGGATATATGCACCGGCCGATGGTACGATTGAGATGTTATTTGATACGATGCATGCAGTAAGTATGACGACTTCAGAAGGTGTAGAACTGCTCATACACATAGGACTTGATACGGTTGCATTAAAGGGAGAACATTTTACTGCATATAAAGGCAATGGTGATTCTGTGAAAAAGGGAGAACTGTTGATAGAGGCTGATCTTGATGCAGTAAAAAAAGCCGGTTATGACGTGATCACGCCTGTGGTTGTGTGCAATACATCAGATTATCAGACAGTGGAAACAGTGACAGATCAGGAAGTAGAACCTGGCGACACAGTATTGATCCTAAATAAATAAAGCGCAATATACAGTTGTTAGTGTGAAAAATAAGATTTTTCACACGCAAGAATGGAGATTAAAATGTATTTTAGCCGTACTTATAACGGCATAAAATAAAACGAAAAGGGATAAAAAAAAGGAGGAGCTTTTATTATGATGAAGTATTTACAGAAATTGGGAAAAGCATTAATGCTTCCTGTAGCGTGTCTTCCAATCTGTGGTATCTTAATGGGTATTGGATATGCACTATGTCCATCTACCATGCAGGGGGGCGATGTTTCCGGTATCGTAGAGATGATCGGTTTCTTCCTTGTAAAAGCAGGAGGAGCTTTGATCGATAACATGGCAATTCTTTTTGTTATCGGTGTCGGCGTTGGTATGGCAGATGATAATGATGGTACAGCAGCTCTTGCAGCTTTGGCATCATGGTTAATGATGACAAACCTTCTTTCTACAGGGGTTGTTACAACGTTAATGCCGGTAATTGCAGAGAATGAGACAAAAGTGCTTGCATTCAGTAAGATTGCAAACCCATTTATCGGTATCCTTGCCGGTATCATCGGTGCAACATGCTACAACAAATTCAAAGGTACAAAATTACCTGACTGGTTATCATTCTTCAGTGGTAAGCGTTGTGTAGCAATCGTTTCAGGTGTTGTTTCTATCATTGTATCCGCAATCTTATTATTCATCTGGCCTTTATTATTTGGAGCATTAGTTTCAATCGGTGAAGGAATTGTTGGATTTGGTCCTGTTGGTGCAGGTATTTATGCGTTCTTAAACAGATTGCTGATTCCAACCGGATTACATCATGCACTTAACAATGTATTCTGGTTCGATACAATCGGACTTGGGGATTTACAACATTTCTGGGCAGGCGAGACGTCTGCAGATGTAACATGGGATTTAGGTATGTATATGTCTGGATTCTTCCCATGTATGATGTTCGGTGTTCCGGGTGCAGCTCTTGCTATGATTCAGACGGCTAAGAGTAATAAGAAGAAAGTTGCAATCGGTCTGGTTGCCTCCGCAGCTGTCTGTGCATTTGTCTGTGGTGTTACAGAGCCATTTGAGTTTGGGTTCATGTTCCTTGCACCGGCACTTTATGTTGTATACGCATTATTATATGGTATCTTCACAGTGATCACGGTATTAGTTGGATTTAGAGCAGGTTTTAGTTTCTCTGCTGGAGCAACAGACCTTCTTTTCTCTGCAACCCTTCCGGCAGCGAAGAATACCTGGATGATCATTCCACTTGGTATTGCAGCATTTATTGTATTTTATGTTGTATTCCGTTTCGCTATCACAAAGTTTGATCTGAAAACTCCTGGTAGAGAAGACGATGATGTGGAAGCAGAGAAAAATGTCGACCTTGGGAGCAGTGATTATACAACTGTAGCGGCAGCAATTTTAGAAGGCGTTGGTGGTGCAGCAAATATTAAAAGTATTGATAACTGTATTACAAGACTTCGGCTTGAAGTAAAAGACAGTTCTTTAGTAGATGAGAAGAAAATCAAATCAGCAGGGGCTGCTGGTGTTATCAGACCAAGTAAAACAGCTGTTCAGGTTGTCATTGGAACAAAAGTCCAGTTCGTAGCTGATGAGTTCAAAAAATTATGTAGATAATCAAAAACATAATATTTGTGAAATGAAATCATATTTAAGAAAAAATAATCCCTTTTTTGACAGAGGCGGTTCCAGTTGGAATCGCTTCTTTGTCATCTATGCGATCCTTAATGAAAATATAAAGTTTCACAGTCCACATGTTTAACATAATGGAAAATAATTTATTGTTTACAAAGAAAAATGATAATGATAGAATAACCATAGTATACTGACCTGTTGGTATTTAATGGAATATCAACAGGTCAGTATACTGGGATGTAGTGCAGAAAAATCAGAAAGGGGGAAGAAGTGAACACAGATGGCTGGTTTATGGCAGATGGTATTCAGACAGCTTCAACCCCGGAAAAAGCGGATGGTGCCGCAGAATGTACGACTTTTGAACCGGAATAAGCCGGAAGAGAGTGGACAGATGCACACGCAGGAACAGGAAAGGACACAAAAGGACGTGGAAAATGAAGATTTACTGATCAGTCAGATCGATGAGTTTCGCGAGAAAGCAAAACAGCTTCAGGTGCTTTTAGAGGCAAAGGAGAGTAAGGCAGCGGAACTGCAGTCACTTGTGGATGAGAGAGCCGGCAAAGCACAGGAGTTAGAACATATTTTAACAGAACGTCAGGAAGAGGCGGACAAGATCGTTACTGAGTTTGGAAGAAAGGTAGATGCGCTTGCGGATAAAGTGACGACGAAAATGGCTGAGATTGAGGCAGGTCTTAGCGGACAGGTGGCTGATATCCGAAAGACCAGTGAGGAACAGATTGCCTTAAATCGCAGGATGAATGAGGAACAGACAGCTTCTAACCGGAAATTAAATGAAGAACAGATCGCTGCGAACAAACAGTTCTTAGAGGAACAGGCGATTGCAAATAAGAAGCTCAGCGAGGGACAGATTGCGGAGGTCAAAGAACTGTTAGAGAATGCAACGTCACAGTTGGAGTCCATTAAGACGGATCTTTCTGAAAAAGTACACACGGAAAATGTCAAATGTTATCGCAACATACAGGATCTGTTCAATGAGTTTGATTCCAAGATCGAAAAAATGGACGAGATGGAGGGTGGTGTGGACTCTGTCAAAGGTTATGTGAAGCTGTTGTCCTGGTTTTCAATCTTAAATTTTGTAGTATTGATTATTTTTATTTTATACTCTATGGGAGTATTTCACTTTTAATGGTATACAACATGACGCCGGCATTGCCAGCGTCTGTTTCTTTCTTTTTTAAAATAAGAAAAGTGAATTTTGCAGCAATCAATATAATAGCTGCTATTTTTTAGGTAAAGAGAGGAATTTCATGAGCGCAGAAAAGAGAAAAGTTTGGGTTGTAGGGCACAAAAATCCTGATACGGATTCTATTTGTGCAGCTCTCTCTTATGCATATTTAAAAAATCAGACAGAAAACGATAAAACCTATGTGGCAAAACGTGCCGGAGCAGTAAATGCGGAGACACATTATGTGCTGGATTATTTTGGAGCACAGGAGCCGGAGTTAGTCACCTATGCGGGAACACAGATTAAGGATATCAATTTCAGAAGAACGGCAGGCGTAAGCAGCCAGATTTCCTTAAGACGTGCATGGGAGACCATGAAAAAATTAGAGGTTGTAACACTTCCGGTAACCAATCAGTTTGGAAAACTCGAAGGAATCATTGTTACGAAGGATATTGCAACGTCTTACATGGACGTTTTTGATAATCATGTGTTATCCCAGGCACGAACACAGTATAAAAATATTGCCGCAACATTAGATGGAACGATTATTGTAGGGAATGAACATGCCTATTTTGTAAGGGGAAAGGTAGTGGTAGCTACTTCAAATCCGGAATATATGGCAGACTATATTGAGGATGATGATATGGTAATCTTAGGTGACCGGGAAGAGGCGCAGAAGCAGGCAATCGAGTCAAATGCGAGCTGTCTGATCATCGGTGGAGGAATCGAAGTCGGCGAGGACGTGCGCACTTTGGCAGAAAAACATGACTGCATCATTATTACGACACCGTTTGATACTTTTTCTGTGGCACGTCTTATTAATCAGAGTATGCCGATCAAACAGTTTATGACACAGAAAAATATCATCACATTCGGAATTGAAGACTATGTCGATGAAGTGCGGGAGACGATGTCAAAAATCAGACACCGTGATTTCCCAATCTTAAATGAAAACGGTAATTATGCCGGAATGGTTTCACGCCGTAATTTGATGAATATGCAGAAAAAACAGGTGATACTTGTTGATCATAATGAGAAGGCGCAGGCGGTAGACGGGATTGACGAGGCTGAGATCTTAGAGATCATTGATCACCATCGTCTCGGCAGTCTTGAGACAGTTTCACCGGTATATTTTAGAAACCAGCCGCTTGGATGTACATCTACGATCATTTATCAGATGTATCAGGAAAAGAGTGTGGATGTGCCGAAACAGATCGCAGGTCTTTTATTGTCTGCAATTATTTCCGATACGCTGATGTTCCGTTCACCGACATGTACTCCGTTAGATAAATCAGTTGCGGAGGCTCTTGCAGTGATCGCGGAAGTGGATATTGAGACTTATGCGAAAAATATGTTCCAGGCGGGCAGTAATTTCAGTGGGAAAACGACAGAAGAGATTTTTTATCAGGATTTCAAAATTTTCCATACCGATGACTGTGATTTTGGCGTAGCGCAGATCAGTGCCATGAGCCGGGAAGAGTTAGACAAAGTAGCAGAGCAGATACGTCCGTTTATGGTGCAGGTGCTTGCAGAAAAGAAGATCGATATGGTCTATGTTATGCTGACAGATATCTTAGAGGAATCTTCAAAGATTATTTTTGACGGGGAAAATGCAGGCAAAATTTTAGGAGCTGCGTTCCGCAAAGAAGAACGCAGTGAGGGCATTTTATTAGAGGGAATCGTTTCAAGAAAGAAACAGTTCATACCGACGCTCATGAATGAGATGGCAGAGCGCCAGTAAGATGCAAACGCTGTTGTTCATACAATAAGTGTGAGAAAAAGTTAGATGCTAGGATTTCAGGTTTTGGAGAGACTCGCGTGGGGCCTCTCCAAAACTTTTTTTGTATGCGCGCGAAAAGGTCGAATAATTCTTAAAACCGCATGCATAGCAGACCTCGGTGATCGGTGCCCCTTCCGCAATCAGATCCTTTGCGAGAAGCAGTCTTTTGGTCGAGAGATAATTGCCGATCGTGTAGCCGGTCTGCTCTTTGAATGTGTGCATCAGATAAGAGCGGCTTAGGAAAAAATGCGCAGACAAAGTATCAATGGAGATGTCTTCCGTCAGATGTTCGCCAAGATAATTTAACACAGCGATAATTTTTTCGTCGGAGGCAGAATCATTGATAAATTCAATGCCATCATGCATGGCGGCACGGTTTAACTGTATCATAAATTCCAAAAATAAAATTTCCTGATGCAGGGAAGCTGCAAAATCTTTATCGTTTTTAGCATGGTCAAGTGACTGTATCGCTGTCTTTAACTTTGCAGCACGCGAGCCGTGAAAACGCAGAACGTGGGACTGCTCAGCAGCAGCCTGTTTCAAACAATGTGAAAGATCACAGTCCGGCTCCTTGTATTTTTTCAAAAAGTCCGGCGAAACATAGATGATAATACGCTCATAAGGAGACTCCGACTGGATGATCGGCCGGTGCACCTCCCCCGCATGAACCAGCACGATATCATTCGGGGCAAGCTGGTAAGAACGTCCCTCAATACAATAAGTGATATCACCATTCAACAGGATCAGGATCTTGTGAAAATCGTGATAGTGATAGGAAAACTCCTTTTTATTCTGATCTTTCAAGTGAAATAATTTAAAACTCGATGTCAGATAACCGACTTTTTTATATTCCGGCATATAGGCACTCCTTCCGAATTAGATGAATAAAATGCTGTCAGGAAAAACAAACTGCCATTCAGGGAACTTTAATCCACCTTTTCCCCTGACATCAATCCAACCCTAACATAAAAAAGCACAATTTGCAATATACACAGCACTGGACGAGTATATATTTTAAAAAGTGTTTTATATAATAGAAACATATGAAAGAGACCAGTTACAGGAAATAAATGTTTTATAAACTTGAAATAATAAGATAGAAAAGAAGGAGAACGGCATGAAGAATTTCAGCAATTACAACGATTACAGTACAAAAGAAGAGTTACATTTTGAATCAAAGGCAGTACACGGAGCACTTGGAACGGAACCGCTTACCGGAGCAGTCAGCATGCCGATCTTCCAGACGGCTACTTTCCGTCATCCGGCACTTGGAGAATCCACAGGATTTGCATACAGCCGTCTTGAGAATCCGACCAGACAGGAATTAGAGCGTACTATGGCGATTTTAGAGGGAGGTATCAAAGGATTTGCATTTTCCAGCGGACAGGCAGCTAATATGGCAGTATTTTCCCTGTTAAATCCGGGAGATCATGTGATCTTATCTGACGATATTTATGGTGGAACATTCCGTATCATCGGCGATGTTTTTGGAAAATACGGAATCGAGCACACTTATGTGGATATGTCGGAACTTGATGAGGTAAAGGCAGCAATCCGCCCGAATACAAAGATGTTCTTCATTGAGACACCAACCAACCCGATGATGAAGGTGGCAGATATCCATGCACTTTCTGAGATCGCAAAGGGTATCGGAGCACTTACGGTTGTAGATAATACGTTTTTGACACCGTATTTCCAGAAACCGTTACAGCTTGGAGCAGATATCGTAACACACAGTTCCACGAAATATTTAGGAGGACACAATGATACGATTTCCGGTATCGTAGTTGTAAAGGATAACGAGGAGATCGCAGAAAAGATCCATGTTCACATTAAATCCCATGGCAGTCAGCTTGCACCGCTTGACAGCTGGCTGATCTTAAGAGGAATCAAGACTCTGGCAGTTCGTATGGACAGACATAATGAAAATGCAAAGAAAGTTGCGGAGTGGCTCAGAACACAGCCGAAAGTACAGAAAGTATATTATGTGGGATTTGAGGATCACAAGGATTATGCAGTGACCAAAAAACAGACGACGGGTTTTGGCGGAATGATCTCATTTACCGTTGACAGTTTTGAGACAGTAAAGAAAATCTTAAAGGGTGTTGATATGATCATGTTTGCAGAGAGCCTTGGCGGAACAGAGACACTGATCACTTATCCGACCACGCAGACACATGAAGATACACCACTTGATATCAAGGAAAAACTTGGCATCACAGATTGTTTCCTTCGTATGTCAGTCGGAATCGAGAATGCAGATGATATCATCGCAGATCTTGACCGTGCAATGAATGCGTAAAAACGCGGCGCAGAAATGAGGATTACCATGAAATTTACAAAAATGCAGGCATTTGGAAATGATTATGTATATATTGATGCCATTCATCAGAATATTACAAATTTACCGGAGCTGGCACGTTTTGTCAGTGACAGACATTTTGCAATCGGATCGGACGGTATGGTTTTAATCTGTCCGTCTGATAAGGGAGATTTCCGGATGCGGATGTTTAACCCGGACGGTTCAGAAGGCGAAATGTGTGGCAACGCACTTCGTTCTGTCGGGAAATATGTCTATGACCATAAACTGACGGATAAGACAGAACTTGTGATCGAAACACTTGGTGGAATGCAGCATTTGAACCTGACTGTGACGGATGGATTAGTATCTAATATCCGGGCGGATATCGGGGAGCCGAGACTGAATACGAAAGTAATTCCTGTAAATACAAATTTAGATCAGTTCGTGGAACAGCCGGTGGAGGTCTTAGATAAAACATTCCATATTACAGCAGTATCTTGGGGTAATCCACACTGTGCAATGTTTGTGGATTCTGTTGCAGACCTTGATGTGGAGCGTTACGGAAAGACGATCGAACATATGACATCCCTGTTTCCAAACAAGACGAACGTCACATTTGCTGAGTTTGTAAAACGTGATTATATCAAGATCCGTGAGTGGGAGCGTGGAACCGGCGAGACGATCGGATGTGGGACAGGCTGTTCGACAGCGGTTGTCGCAGGTGTTTTAACTGGAAGAACAGACCGCAAAGTTACTGTGGAGCAGATCGGCGGACCGCTTTTGATCGAGTGGGATGAAAAAACGAACCATCTGTTTATGACGGGACCATCACACACCGTATTTGAAGCGGAGATTGATGCGTCACATGTTTTAGAAAAATAAAAGAAATTGTTACTGTTCACGCGGGGACTTGGCATCTGCTGTCAGGTTGTGCGCCAGAGACTGAATTTTGTGAACAGCAGCAGAAATTTGATATCGGGGCTGCCGTGCAGAATGTACGGCGGCTTTTCATGGTTTGAAGCTGTACATTAAGAATAAGGACGATTTATCATAATGATTGCCGGAAATGAAAATTAAAAAATGATATCTTTGCAGTTTTAAATTGTCCGGAACCGGAGGAAAAATGAAATTAAGTAAGATTTGTGAAAAGATAAAATATGAATGTTTACAGGGAAGCATGGATGCAGAGGTCAGGGACATCATCTATGATTCGAGAAAGATTGCAAAAGAAACCATGTTTGTCTGCATGGTGGGAGCAGTGACGGATGGTCATAAATATATTCCGGATGCGGTGGAAAAGGGGGCAAGCGTCATTGTTGTGGAGCGCGATGAAGAAGCTGCTCAGATCCCGGATACGATCACGGTGTTAAAAGTGGAGTCTGCCCGCTATGCACTGGCACTGATGTCAGCAGCGCTGTTTGACTATCCGGCAGAAAAACTGATTACGATCGGACTGACCGGTACAAAGGAAAGACAACCACACATACATGATCAAAAATGTGTTGGAAGCGGCCGGCAAAAAAGTTGGACTTATCGGAACGATCGGTGTAATGATCAGGAGGAATGAAAAAGATTCCGTCTAAAAAACACAACGCCGGAATCCTACGAACTGCACCGCATGTTTGCATCTATGGTGGAGGCAGGCTGCGAGTATGCGGTGATGGAGGTATCATCCCAGGGACTTAAGATGGACCGTACAGCGGGAATCATGTTTGATTATGGTGTGTTTACCAACCTTTCCCCGGATCATATCGGACCAAATGAACATGCATCTTTTGAGGAATATTTAGAATGTAAGAGCATGCTATTCCGCCAGTGCAAGATTGGTATTTTAAATGCGGATGATGAGCACAGCGAGGCAGTTGCAGCAAACCATACCTGTGAGATCCACAGTTTTGGCGTAGAGGATAATAATGAAAAAACATTTCTTGGGAAGCCGCTTGATCTGGTTGCAGCGGATCTTGGATTTATCAAGGAGAATGGAAAACTCGGTATGCATTTTCATGTAAAAGGCTGCATGGACTGTGAGGCAAGAGTGCACATTCCGGGTAGATTTTCGGTATACAATTCACTGGTGACCATGTTGGTATGTCATCTGGCAGGAATTTCGGATCAGGCGATCTTAGATGGTTTAAACAAGGTACAGGTTAAAGGCCGTGTGGAAATGCTTCCGGTATCAAAAGATTATTACCTGATTATTGACTATGCACACAACGAAGTCAGCACCAGAAGCGTGCTTACAACATTGATGGAATATCATCCGAAACGCCTGATCTGTGTGTATGGCGGCGGTGGAAACCGTTCAAAACTGCGCCGTTATGATATGGGAGAGGTGACCGGTGAGATGGCGGATCTCTGTGTACTGACCTGCGATAATCCGAGAGACGAAGAAATCCGTGATATCAATAACGATATTAAAGTCGGACTGGCAAAGAGCAATGGAAAGTATATCGAGATCGACGACAGAAAAGAAGCAATCGCTTACTGCATGGTAAATGCCCAGCCGGGAGATATGATCGTACTGCTCGGAAAAGGGCATGAGGATTATCAGGAAATCCGTGGCGTGAAGTATCATTTTGATGAACGTGAGGCAGTGGCTGAGATCTTAGAGGAGATCAAAGAAGGAAAACGTGTACGCACGGTGTAATTGCTGATAACAGGAAGTGTGTGGAACATGCAATCGATGGATTGGAACAACGGGTTTGCCCGAAAAGCGGGAAAATATTTTATTGTAATACCACACGAAGTGAACGAAATTGGAGGAAATATTTTGAATACAATTACTGTAGAAGAACTGGCACAGAACGGAACAGAGGGACTGCAGCTTATAGATGTCCGTCCGGAAAATGATTTCTCGCACGGAGCGATCGAGGGCGCTGTTAATCTTCCATTAGAAAAGATTGAAGCGGGTGAGACAGCTATTTTAAAAAAAGATCAGCCTGTTTATCTGTACTGCCATGTGGGTGAAAACAGCCGTGATGCAGCTGAAATATTAGAGGACGATGGGTTTACGACTGTCAACTTAGAGGGTGGTTACCGCGCATGGTTAAGATATCAGCTCACGCGCGTGACAATGGAGGACGATTCAAGAAAAGAGCGCACGGAGCAGATTGAAAAAAGCCTGATCAAAAAATTCAGAAAACCAATCTGGAGCCGTTTCACCAAAGCACTGCATGATTATGAAATGATAAAGGACGGCGATAAGATTGCAGTGTGTATTTCCGGTGGAAAAGATTCCATGCTTTTGGCAAAACTGTTTCAGGAATTATACCGACACGGAAAACGCAATTTTGGACTTGTTTTTTTGTGCATGAATCCGGGTTACAACGAGGAAAACTGGCGTATTATTCAGGAAAATGCAAAACTTCTTGATATTCCGCTCACGACATTTGAAACACAGATCTTTGATTCTGTTGCGGAGGTGGATAAGAATCCGTGTTACCTGTGTGCAAGAATGAGAAGAGGATATCTGTACTCCAAGGCAAAAGAGTTAGGCTGTAACAAGATCGCGCTGGGACATCATTTTGACGATGTGATCGAGACGATCCTGATGGGAATGTTGTACAGCGGCAAAGTGGAGACTATGATGCCAAAACTTCACAGCCAGAACTTTGAGGGCATGGAACTGATCCGTCCGCTGTATCTTGTCAAAGAAGAGGATATCAAGGCATGGCGTGATTACAACCGCCTGCAGTTTATCCAGTGTGCATGCCGTTTTACTGAAAACTGTACAAGCTGTGGCGGGGCAAAAGGTTCGAAACGTGAGGAGATGAAAGATCTTGTGACGGAACTTCGCAAAAAGAGTGAGTTCATCGACAGTAATATTTTCAATAGTGTCAGCAATGTGAATTTAAAGACCATCATTGGTTATAAGAAAGATGGAGAGTATCACAATTTCCTGGATAATTATGATGCTGAGTAAAAGCGGATTTTTCGGGTAAAAGTGGGCGAATAAATATGGTAGAAAATCGAGGCGAAAATCCTTACTTTTAAAGTAGGGATTCGTTTGGTGTTGAGAAAGGAATCCTGCGTTGCGGGGTTCCTTTTTTGCGTGGAGGATTTGTAATGAAGCGGTGCGTGGGGGTGTGGTGGCTGTCAGGACGCCGGCAGGGGACTTGCCGCCCCCTGACAGACGCTACACTGTGGCGCACCGGTGCACTGCAAATCTTCTGGGAAGATTTTGGTGCAGGTCCCCTCAATGCCGCGGGCGGGCTGTGCAAAAAGCGTCAGAGCTTTGCACAGCCCACCCACGGCCCTCAGGCTCGCCATCTTTCCCCCAAAAAAGAACGCACAAAAAAGTTCACCTTCGCACACAAACGGATCCACTTACACCGAAAACCACCCACGAAAGGAGTTCACCTATACAATGAAAGTCCACAAAACAATCACCTACGAATACAAAAACGCCCCAATCCCCGGCGGCGGCTACGTCACCGGTTTATTGTACCACCCAAAACAGCCCGGCATCCTCTATGCCAGAACAGACATCGGAGGCGTTTACCGGTATGAATACGAAAAAAAGTGCTGGAAAGGCCTCATCGACAGTGTGAGCATGGCGGACATCTCCGAAACATTTCCAATCGCATGCGCACTTGACGAAAAGAAACCGGAACGATTGTACGTCATGAGCGGCATTAACGGACAGGGCTATGGAAAATTTTCAATTTCAGAGAATTATGGAGAGACATTTATTCACAAAAAAATCCCGGTGACCGTTCATGGCAATCTTTGCGGAAGAGGAACCGGATACCGTCTGGTGGTAGATAAAAAAGATGAAAACACACTTTATTTTGCAAGCCAGTTAGATGGTCTCTGGAAAACCACGGACAGAGGAGATACCTGGGAACGGCTTCCTTTAGAGGAAAATTACATGACCTGTGTCTGGGTATCGGATGATTCGAAAACAATTGTTGCAGGAACCGCAGGATATACGACAAGGGAGAGTGATACGCTTCGCGGTCACAGCCTGTATGTTTCCTATGATGCAGGGCAGACGTTTGAAAAACTGATGCAGCCGGAAAATGTCATGATTCATGACAGCAAAATGAACGGTCTTGTGGCATCGCGTTATGACTATGATGGAACATACCTTTATGTGACGATGAATGTCACCGGAAGATGGAATTATGTGGTCGACCTTGGATATAGCTGTGATTCCGGGGATGTGATCGGTGGAAAGGTTTTGCGGTATTATTTTTCAGATGGAAAAATTGCAGGGTATGATGACATTACACCGGATGCGGATGGCACGCTGACAGCAGAATTTTTAAATTATGGTTTTGGCGGTATTTCTTCCTGTAAAACAATGCCGGGACTTCTGGTGTGTTCAACGCTCTGCAGGGAAAAAGAGAGCGATGAAATCGTATATCTTTCGAAAGATTATGGCAGCAGCTGGAGCGTGAGTCTCTGCGGTCTGGAAAAGGGGGATTTATATTTTAATACTTCCTACATGAAACCGGAGTATAACGGAAACCATTGTCTGCTGCACTGGCTGAGTGATATTAAGATCAATCCGTTTGATCCGGATGAGGTATGGTTTAATTCGGGAACCGGCGTTTTTATGACGGATGCGCTGCTCAGCGAGCATCCACGCTATCATGATGCGTGTACCGGAATCGAGGAGACCGTTCATCTGAATGTATATGCGCCGGTTGATGGAGAGGTACAGCTTGTGGATATCGTTGGAGACCTCGGCGGATTTGCATTCCGGAATCTTGATGAACCCTGTAAAAATTCTTTTGATGACAGCGAGGGCAACCGTTACATTACCTGTATCAACGCAGATATTTCCGATGCGGACAGTAATCTTGGCATTGTGACGGCGCGGGGAAACTGGAAAGGAAAAACCAAAGGCGGTCTGGTGCGCACGTGCGATAATTTTAAAACATTTGACCGGATCGGCATGCCGTTTGGCATCAATGCGGAAATTGACAGGAAACTGCATGAGATCGAAAACCCGAATGTTAATGCCGGATGGGTGGCAATGTCACCGGATGGTGTCAATATTGTATGGTCGGTTGCGGATGGGATAAGGCTTCCGGTGGAACTGGTGCTTGTCAGCAATGATGGAGGACACAGTTTTCAAAAAGCAGGAGTGTTTGATCTGGCGGGGCAGCCTGTTGAGACGGGATATCTGAAAGTATTTTCCGACCGCAGCAGGAAAGATCTGTTTTATGGTTTTGGCGGTGCGTCCGAAATCTATGTGAGCAGGGATGGAGGAAGAAACTTTTATCAGAAACAGCCGAAAGAGGCATTTCCGGTCTGTGATTTTGGCTATATTGATACTGCAAATAAGACGGAAGTGCGCGGTGAGGGCGGAAAGACTGGCATATTTTACCTGGCATTGGGCGATGCAGGACTTTATAAACTCTGTTATGACACGAAAACAGAAGAAATCCATGTGAAACGCCTGACGGACACGGGGGATGCCTGCTACCGGATGGGACTTGGTGTGATCGGAGAGGACAGGGATTATCTGACAGAGGAAAAAGCAATTTATTTCTGCGGACGCCTTGAAGGGGAATATGGTTTTTACCGCACGTTTGATGAGGGAAAATCGTATGAGCGGCTGAATCAGGATAACCAGATGTACGGCGAGATCAATAGTATCGATGGGGATAAAAGAAAGTTTGGCAGATTTTTTCTGGCGACCGGGTCACGCGGTGTTTTGTATGGGGAGATGAAACGTCAGAGTCGGAAAATATAATATAGCAGAAAGATAAATTTTGGGAGAGAAGAATTCATTTACCGGATTTATCAGGTGTAAAGACAAACGTAAGAATATATCTATATATTAAGAAAGGAAAAGTTAGATGAGAGTTTACGAAGAAAACAACAGACTTGTAATTGCAGATGGAACATTGACATTATGGTTAGAACCATGGGGAGAAAATTCCTTCCGTGTGCGCATGACCAAAGAGGCACAGATGGATGCACATGACTGGGCGCTGACCGAGGAGGTAAAAATGTGTCCGCTTCAGGTGGAGTGTAAAGAAGTTGATACGACGGATCCATGGTACAAAGGCGAGGAGTTTGCAAAATATCATCAGACCGGAAAAGTTTACACCGTTAAAAATGGAAAAATCACGGCCGTGATCTCCCCGGAGGGATGGATCAGCTATTATAATCAGAAGGGAGAACTTCTGACCGAAGAGTACTGGAGAAACAGAAACCGGATCAACCGCTACTGTGTGCCGCTGCGCATTGATGCGAGAGAGTTAAAACCGATCCCGGGCAGTACGGATTACGAACTGACTATGCGTTTTGAGGCGTTTGATGATGAAAAAATATTTGGTATGGGACAGTACCAGGAGAAAAATCTGAATAAAAAAGGTGCAATGTTAGAACTGGCGCACAGAAACAGTCAGGCGAGCGTGCCGTTTATGGTCTCAAGCAGAGGCTATGGATTTTTCTGGAACAACCCGGCAATCGGAACAGCAGTTTTTGGTGCAAACAAGACAGAGTGGTACGCAAAGAGCACAAAAAAACTGGACTACTTTATTACGGCAGGAGATACACCGTTTGAAATCGAGGAACAGTATTCTGCGGCAACCGGAAGGACTCCGATGATGCCGGAATATGGTATGGGATACTGGCAGTGCAAACTGCGCTACCGCAACCAGGATGAAATCCTTGCAGTTGCCAGAGAACACAAAAAGCGCGGACTTCCGATGGATGCGATCGTGATCGACTTTTTCCACTGGACAATGCAGGGCGAGTTTAAATTTGAGCCGAGAGACTGGCCGGACCCGAAAGCGATGGTGGATGAGTTAAAGAGCATGGGAATCGAGACGGTTGTCTCTGTCTGGCCGACCGTGGATGAGCGCAGCGAAAACTATGGCGAGATGAACGACCGCGGATATCTTGTCACACCGGATCGTGGACTTTCCTATCATATGAGCTGGATGGGAAATACCGTATTTTACGATGCGACCAATCCGTGCGCGCAGAAATTTGTATGGGAAAAATGTAAGGAAAATTACTATAAAAACGGAATCCGCTGTTTCTGGTTAGATGAAGCGGAACCGGAGTATGGACCATATGATTTTGATAATTACCGCTATTATGAGGGACCGGCACTGCAGTGCAGCAACGTTTATCCGGTTGGCTATGCGAAAGGATTTTATGACGGATTGAAAGCGGAGGGAGAAAAAGATATCATGAGTCTGGTGCGCTGTGCATGGGCAGGCAGCCAGAAATATGGCGTTCTTACCTGGTCCGGGGATGTGTACTCGTCCTTCCGCTCCATGAGAGAGCAGCTGCAGGCAGGACTTAATATGTGCGTGGCTGGTATTCCGTGGTGGACATCGGATATCGGAGGCTTTCTTGGCGGGGATATCAAAGATCCGGCATTTAAAGAACTTCTGGTGCGCTGGTTTGCCTGGGGTGCATTCTGCCCGGTATTCCGTATGCATGGGGAGCGTTCTCCGTGGTACGAGAGAGAGCAGGAGTTTATCGATGGTGTGCGCCAGCTTACTTCCGGTCAGGATAATGAAGTGTGGAGTTTTGGGGAGGACAATTATGAGATCCTGAAAAAATATCTGTTTATCCGTGAACGTCTGCGCCCATACATCCGTAGTTGTATGGAACAGGCAAGTAAAACAGGTACACCGGTGATGCGTCCGCTGTTCTTTGATTTTGCGGAGGATAAAGAGAGCTGGAACGTAGAGGATGCGTATATGTTCGGACCGGATCTTTTAGTGGCACCGGTCATGGAGGCAGGTGCGACAGAGCGCAGGGTATATCTCCCAGCAGGTATAAAATGGACGGATGCCTACACGAAAAAGGTATACGAGGGCGGAAATTATGTGACAGTACCGGCACCGATCGATGTGATTCCGGTATTTATGAGAGAGGGAATCTCTTATCCGATTTATGAATAAAAGTAAGAGTTCAATGAAATAATAAGATAGCCGAGTGAAGCAAGTGTAGATCACGATCATGTGCTGGTTTTGCACATGATATAAAAAATCCCCCACGCAGTGTTTGCAGCCACTGCGTGGGGGATTTTCATATTAAGAAGGGGGTTTTGTCATATTGACGATAGAAACCCAGCTGTTAAATATTTAACAGCAAGTCTATTATGCACCCAAAAGTACTAAAATCCAGTGAACATATTGTGAATTTTTGTATTTTAAGTGTTAATAAATGAAAATGAAACATGAAAGAGGATTGCGGATGACTTGACGTTTCCTTTGCTTTTCCCGTATAATAAAAACGTATGGGCATATGCCCGGCGTATTTTTTTTTGGAAATGGAGAGTAACATGTCAATAGATCAGAGTAAAATCAGAAATTTTTGTATTATAGCACATATCGATCACGGTAAATCGACACTTGCCGATCGTATCATAGAACGTACAGGAACTTTGACCAGCCGTGAGATGCAGGCGCAGGTTCTTGACAATATGGATTTAGAGCGCGAGCGTGGAATTACGATCAAGTCACAGGCAGTCCGTATCATTTATAAGGCAAATGACGGGGAAGAGTATATTTTTAACCTGATCGACACACCTGGGCACGTCGATTTTAACTATGAGGTATCACGAAGCCTTGCAGCCTGCGACGGTGCGATCCTGGTTGTGGATGCAGCACAGGGAGTGGAAGCACAGACACTGGCAAATGTATATCTCGCATTAGATCATGATCTTGATGTCATGCCTGTCATCAACAAGATTGATCTTCCGAGTGCACAGCCGGATGAAGTGGTAAAAGAAATCGAGGATGTGATCGGGATTGAGGCGGAGGATGCACCGCGTATTTCTGCTAAGACCGGCTTAAATATCGATCAGGTATTAGAGCAGATCGTAACAAAGATCCCGGCCCCGACTGGAGATAAAGAAGCACCGCTTCAGGCGCTGATCTTTGATGCACTTTACGACTCTTACAAGGGTGTTATCGTATTCTGCCGTATCAAAGAGGGAACGGTAAAAGTGGGAGATACCATCCGCATGATGGCAACCGGTGCACAGTCCGAGGTCACAGAGGTCGGATATTTTGGTGCCGGACAGTTTATCCCGTGTGATGAGCTTGCAGCGGGAATGGTAGGTTATCTCTGTGCAAGTATCAAAAATGTCCGCGATACCCGTGTCGGTGATACCGTGACAAATGCCGACCGCCCATGCAGTGAGCCGCTTCCGGGTTACAAAAAGGTCAATCCGATGGTGTACTGCGGTATGTATCCGGCTGACAGTGCAAAATATCCGGATCTCCGTGATGCATTGGAAAAATTACAGATCAACGATGCGTCCTTGCAGTATGAGCCGGAGACATCGTTAGCGCTTGGTTTTGGTTTCCGCTGCGGATTTTTAGGCCTGCTTCATTTAGAAATCATTCAGGAGCGTTTAGAGCGTGAGTTTAATTTAGATCTTGTGACAACAGCTCCGGGGGTTATTTACAAAGTGCACAAGACAAACGGAGAGGTCATGGATCTGACAAACCCGTCAAACCTGCCGGATCCGTCTGAGATCGAATACATGGAAGAACCTGTCGTATCGGCAGAAATCATGGTGACGAGTGAGTATGTCGGTGCAATCATGAAACTGTGCCAGGAGCGCCGCGGTGTTTATTTAAGTATGGAATACTTAGAGGAAACGCGTGCACTGATCAAGTATGATCTGCCGTTAAATGAGATCATTTACGATTTCTTTGATGCATTGAAGTCACGTTCGAGGGGTTATGCGTCCTTCGATTATGAATTAAAGGGATATGAGCGCTCCGGCGATTGTACCGGCACCACGAATATTGATACTCATTGAAGCATCCAAAGCACCACCACTGTTACCTACTGACATGTTCAAGCCCGGGATCTGTCCCTGAAGAGCCTGCGCAACGTTCTGAACCGGACG
>ENA-OQBV01000470-OQBV01000470.1-human-gut-metagenome-genome-assembly--contig:-NODE-470-length-22754-cov-6.172051_pt1 | contig 22754 bp, 33 predicted proteins | sample MGYA00242750_ERZ504559 | MGnify/ENA primary metagenome ERZ504559 (study PRJEB26092, sample SAMD00036230) | human gut metagenome | host: Homo sapiens | study: EMG produced TPA metagenomics assembly of... | reverse complement strand
CAAAGGTTATTAAAAAGAAAATTTTAACTGAAGATGATTTATCTAAAATTCTGTCAAGAGCAGAAATTTGCAAAATTCAGTTCTAAAGATACTGGCTATCAGTTGGCTTTAAAAGTGCCTACTACTTTTGAAATAGACGATACCGTAGACGAAAATCATCGTGGAATGATGCGTCTTAAATTCAGAATTTTCATACAGGGCTTAACAGAAATAAGAGTTATGTATCAAAGGATGCTGCTGAGAAAGCAATGAATACTATTGCTGACAGACCTGTATTGGCTGCAATCCATCAGCTTGACGATGGCAGTTGGGATTTCGAAGGTCATGAGATGGAAAATTGTTAAAGACGAAAAAGGTAAAGAAGAACTGAAATATATTGAATCTCAAGTTGGTTCTTTCTCATCTGAACCTGCATTTTGGGAACATGATGATAACTTAGATAAAGATTATGTATGTGCTTATGCTTATATAAGTGAAGAATACACAAAGGCTTGTGAAATTATTCGTGCAAAACAGGTTCAAAAATAGTTGCGAGCTTTTCATTGATGAACTCTCTTACAACGCCAAGGAGAAATATCTTGAATTAAATGATTTCTATGTAAACGCTTCGACTTTGTTGGGAAGTCATGATGATGGTACAGAAATTCAGGAAGGTATGGAAGGTTCTCGTGCTGATATTGCTGATTTCAGTGTAAATAACAATTCAGTTAAATTTGACAAAAATGAAAAATTGATTGAACTCTTAGAAAATCTTAATAAGACACTTTCTAATTTCAATAAAGAACAGACTCCTGTTCAAACACAATCAAAGGAAGGAGGAACAAATAACAAAATGACAAAATTTGAAGAGTTACTTGCCAAATATGGTAAGACTGCTGAAGATGTAACATTCGACTATACAGAAATGTCAGATGAGGAACTTGAAGCAAAATTCGCTGAGATGTTCGATGATGACAATTCAGAAGGAGATAATTCAGGTAACGGAGAATCTGGTGAGCCTTCCAATGATGGAGAAGGTAATGGCGAAGGAGCTTCTGATCCAGATGGGAATGAAGGTGAAAGTCAGACTTTTGAAAAGATTGTTCGTACATATGAGATTTCTCATGAAGATACAAGATATGCACTCTATAATCTGTTAGCACCATATGAAGAGTCAGATAATGATTATTACTATATCTCAAATGTATTTGATTCTTATTTTGTATACGAGGGTTGGTGTACTGACAAAATTTACCGACAGAACTATACAAAAGATGGAGATAATGTTTCATTTGATGGTGAGCGTATAGAATTATTCCGTGAGCTTTTGACAGCAAGTGAGAAAGCTGAACTTGAATCCATGCGTTCTAATTACGCTGCCCTTAAGGAGTTTAAAGAGACAGCAGAAAAGAATGAACTTCATGCACAAAAAGAAGCTATTATCAATGCTGATAACTATTCTGTTCTTACAGAGAAAGATTCAGAAGGAAATTATGTAAATACTGATTTCGCTGAATTAGTAAAGACTATGGATAATTATTCCGTAGAAGACTTTGAAACAAAAGTAAAGGTTATGCATTCAGATTATATGTCTGCACATGCGAACTTCTCTTCTGTTGACACAAAGAAAAACACAAATTCGGTTAAGATACTTACAAATATGAATAAGAAATCAAAGCCTAAGAAAAACTACGGCAACTTATTTGATTAAAAAACTGAATATAACTTCATTTCATATAGAACGCTTTATGCGTTCTTTTTTATTGCAAAAAAAAACAAAATTTAAGGAGGAAAACATAATGGCTATTAAATATGCTGCTACAAAATTTCCACAGATGGAAATTGGTAATTTACTTGCTCAGGATTATGGCGAGCACATTTTATCTGTAAAGATTACAGAAGATACACCTAATGGATATCATTTCAAACCAGGTAAGATGACTTCTCTTGATAATTGGGAGATGGAAGCTGCAACTGAAATTGATGCTTATATCGCAATGAAAGATGCGTCAGGAAGATACCTTGTTGTAATTAGAGATCCAAAGGGAGTTGGTGTTATCTATCAGAAACCTCTCAACAATGTCGAGAGTCCTCGTTCACTCGCACTTGCTTCTAATTTCTATAACGATCCAGCAGACGGTGCAGTTCGTGGATACATGCTTCATTCACAGGATCGTTATTGGCTTACAGAAGATAATTTTGATGGCTCACCTACAGTTGGAGCTGAAATCACAACGATTTCTAGTGGAAAATTAAAAATTGGTGCGTAATAGAAAGGAGGATATAGAATAATGATGAGATTTAGTACAGAACATTTAAGAAAAGTTTTTGAAGATGCTGATAAGTATGAAAATTTTAAGAAGCTTACATATAACTTAAATCACGGAATTGATATTTATGAGTACGATGATGACGGAAACCAGAGAAAGGTTTCTAAACATGAAGCAAATAAGGCAATCCGTAAAATTATTATGGAGGTATGCGACATTACTGAAGAGGATCTTAGATCCAATAAGAGACGTGAAAGAGCCTTAGAGCTTCATCACACAGAAGTATATGAGTTACTTGAGTCTGATATTGATTTTAAGGTAGATACAGCATTCAAGGAATCTGAGTGGTTTAATGATTTTGTAGATATGAGAAATGTTAAACTTGGCGACGAGGAAGAGTTTTGGTCAAGAGAAAAGGTTATGCTTGCTGTTGCTGAAATTAGTGGTGACCACCATGATCTGACTTTACAGTACTTAAATGAAGGTACAGCACACAAGATTCATACTAAGAAGTATGGTGTAAAGATTGGTAAGGATATTGATCTTATTTTACTTGGACGTATTGATTTTACTGAGCTGACAGATAAGATTGCAGAAGCGTTTGTATATAAAGTTCAGGAACTTTGCTATACAGGAATTTATGGTGCTGCAACTAAGTTACCTAACAACTCTCAGTTTGTAAAAACAGGTTCTTTATCTGCTTCTACTAAGGACAAGTTTGATACACTTCTTGAGGATGTTGGAACTGCTAATAGTGCAGAAGTTGTTATTATGGGTACAAAGACTGCATTGAAGAAACTTAATGGTCTTACAGAAGTTGATTGGAGAAGTTTGTCTCAGAAAGAGGATGTTGCAAAGACTGGTCGCCTCGGTACATACGAAGGAACAGAACTTATTGAGATTCCTCAGAGATTTGCTTTCAATGATGTAACAAAGAGACTTATTGACGATAAGAGACTTCTTATCTTTGCAAAGAATCAGGAACAGTTCGTGTGGTTTACAGATAAGGGTGAAACTCAGATTTATGAGTCTGGTACTCAGAAGGGTGAACACGCTGATGACTTCCAGAAATATGAAGTTCAGAGAGAAATGGGTGTTGAGGTAGTATTACCACAGTACTTTGGTCAGTGGACTCTTGAATAGTAAATAAGGTTGAGTGGTTAGTTTATCTAGCCACTCTTTTTTATATTGGATAGAAAGGAAAAATAAATGGCATATACAAAAAAGACCACCACAAAAGCAATAGAAAATACTAATACTGATGTGGCTGAAAAGAAATCAGAAAAAAAGAAGTTTGAGCCAACAGAAATGATTCCATGTGTGTCTCTTACCGCAGGAGAATTATTTTATGTTGGACTTAAATCAGATACTTTATATACATTTGCAGATATTGATGACGTTCAGGAAATTGAATTTAGAGATTTGGATTATGCAGCAAGGAAGGGTGACAAGATGATGTTTAAACCTCGTTTTGTTGTACAGGATGCAGATTTTATCGCATTACATCCAGAACTTGATGATTTATATTCTACTCTTCACTCGACAAATGATTTAAGAGATATTTTAAAGATGACTCCTTCGCAAATGGAAAAAGCAGTCTATTCTCTTCCAATTGGAGCACAGGAAGCATTAAAAACTATTGCAACAAGTATGGTTGATGACGGAACACTTGATTCTGTTAAGAGAATTCAGACGCTTGATTCTATTTTTGGAACAGAGTTACTTTTAAAATTGAATATGTAGTAAAGGAGGCTCACAATGACGCTTCCATATGAAACAATTTTTTCACGAACAAGAGGACGTATTTCAGATATGAAAGAACTTTCTCTTGACGAAAACGATCTTAATGAAACATGGACTGAACGCTTACACATGGTTGCAGGTGATGAACGAGTTATTAGGAAATTCGCTTCATTTAATATGGATGACGGAATGGAACAGATTGAATTTGAGATGCAATATCCTGTTAGCGATTTTGCAGATAAGGAATATGTTATAGGATTGTTCACTCTTGGAATGACAATAGAATGGTTAACACCACAGGTTGACTCTGCAAAATTTACTGCTAGAGCTTTAGGAACAAAAGAAGAAAAAAACATGCAGAATCCATATAAAGATATGCAAAGTAGATTGGATACACTACAGCATGAATTTAGTAGAAAACTTGCAAGTCATGGATATATTAATAACTCATATGTGCGAGGTGAATAACTATGAAATATATATATGGTTCGTTCACTAAAAGACAAATTAAAGAAGCTGCACATGCGATGCACAACGATGTCCATAAGTTATTACTTTATAAGGATAATCGAATAGAAGAAAAAATATTTGAGAATGATGAAGCTTTTCTTATATTTTTTCAGAATGTCATGTTTAAATTTAGTGGAACAAAAACTCTATTTAATAATAATGGAATTATGGTCACATTAATGGCTGCTTTGCAAGCCGCTTATGACGAAGTTACATCTGATGAGTTTGATTACATGACATTTCGTAGGGCTATTTTAGATAGCCACAATTATATTAAGCAGATGTTTGAAGGAGGTGTTGGTGATGCCAAGCTTACAGACAGCACGGCGAATCGCTAACGCCAAAACAAATAATGCGAAAACTTTAGGTCAGATTTATAAAGAAGAATCTGATTTTTTGATGGAAGAAACTTGGGATAACAGTATCACTTCCAAGACTTGTTACATTTATGACTACTTTCATGATGACTTCTTCACAGATGAACATGGAATTACACGTTCTCTTGCTGAAGGTATGACTTATGAAAATACCAATAAGACAAAGATTGACGCAAAGTTTATTGTCAAATCTTATCAGTCAATGGACAAAGATCAAGTAGAATACTATCTTATGTTTCGTCCAAGTCAGCCTGTAAGATTCAATGAAGGTGATGACCTTTATTATTATGAGACTGATTTTAGGAAACGCTATGGAGCGACATTTCCGATAGGACTTTTCGTGGACGTTCCAGATGATAGAGGAATTTATCATAAGTGGATTATCTGTCGTGATGAACCTGCAAATCAGTTCCCAAAGTATCTCATTTTACCAGTAAATTATGAACTTACATGGATTGAAAAGAATAATGATAAGCGTATAAAGAGACGTATGTGGTGTTGTTTAAGGCAGCAAAGCTCCTACACGATTGGAACTTACACAGACCGATATTTTACACACACAGATAATCAGGATAAGATATGGTTGCCAATGAACTCTATTACAGAGAAGTTTTGGTACACTTCTGAAGATTCTAAAAATATGCGAGTTGTAGTAAGTGCTTTAACAGAACATCCTACCGTATGGACAGTGACCAAGGTTGAAAATTCAATGCCATTTGGTATTCAAAAACTTACTATATATACGGCATTTTGGAATGAGCATACCGATTATGTTAATCTTGAAACAGGTGAAATGTATGCGAATTATTTCGATTCAGAAATTGCCCCAACAGATCCATCTACTCCAAACACTCCCCCATCTTCTACCACAGCAAGAATTTCAGCATCCACTTCTACAATCAAAGTTGGTGGCTCTTATAAAAATCTTACGGTAAATCTATTTAATGATTCTAATGAAGATATCACAACTGAATATACTGATGCAACCTTTACATGGACTTGTTCTATTGACGATGAAGATTGGACTGATAAAGTAACATGGCGAGCTGGTACAGAGTATAACCAAAAGAAAGTAAAGTTTACTAGTGATTCTTCTACTATTGGCAAAATATTGTCTGTTAAATGCACTATTGAAAAAGATGGTGTAATAATTGAATCTGAAACTCTTGCGTTGGAATTAGCAGATTAGGAGGTGAAAATAACGGAAAAGATAATTACAAAAATTGATCTATTAAATAAAATTAAAGAGTATAAATCAGCTCCTGATGATGAAAACATTCAATATAAGAAGAAAATTGAAAAAGCTTTATTAACTCGTCCAGACTTATTATATGCCCTCAATGAAAAAAGTTTAGAAACGGAACTTTTTGATGATGATGGCAATGTAAACTGGGAGTGGAATAATGAAATAGGTGAATATGAGCCATTAGGCGAATGGGAACGGTACTTTGGTAGTAATTCAAACATTCGTCCTTTTTTTATTTATTCCTGACACTCAGACAGAAGTAAAACACTATATATGTTATCAAGTAGCGTTTGACGAAATGCCTCGTTATCAAGATACATTAAAGTACACAAATATTACATTTACAATATTTGTTCACGGTAATGACAGGTATGATAAACTTACAGGTATTCCACGCCATGATTTAATCGCTTCTATTATAAGAGAACGATTCAACTGGTCTAATATCTTTGGTATGCAGACTCATCTCATATCTTCTAAAGAATCCACAACAGATAATAACTATCTCGTTCGTACTCTTGTATTCCAAGTTGTTGATACTAATGGAATTCACAAAACAATTGATGGTAAAACTTCTATCACCAATTATGGAGTTAGGCGGTGATTAAATGGATGTATTAGAAACGCTAGACAATCTACAAAATGCCGCAGAACAAGATTCTGAGAAAAATAAATCTAATAATAAAAAATCAGAATATCATTTTGATAAATTAAGAATGTATTTTGGTGAAGATTATACCATAAATAATATTACAATTTCTGTACCAACAATCGGAGATATTCTTGAAGTTGGGGAAACTAGATTTTATCAATCTTTATCACCTTTTCTCAATAACCCAACATCAATTAGGGTTTTCTTATATGATACTTTTCACAAGGATTGGAACAAAACCAAAGACATTGAAGTATTTTATATAATGTATCAACTTGTACAAGATAAAGAACCACTAAATTTAATTTTTAAAGATTTTAATTTTGATGGATTTGTGTTAACTCCCGCAAAGAAAAATAAACAAGATACAGAATATGACCACTTGGCGCTATTTAACGAAGATAAGAACATCCTTATTTATGATGATGAATAATTTAGAGATTGCGGAATATATTCGTACAATGATGAATGTTCATCCGAAAACAGAAAAGGCAAAAGGTAAAACCACAAAGCATTGGATGTTACAAGAAGATAGAATGAAGGTACAACAGAGCGAAGACAAGAAAGGATCTTTCCACTCTCTTACCTCTTTGTATCTGCTTGCATAAATCATCCTGGCTTTTAAATACAAGTTGGATGATTTTAAAACAAGTTTAATATATGTCAGTTCATGGACTCTGTACAAAGAATACAGAAATATGAACAGGGCGTTGCAGCTATGCATGGTATTTTATGGCGGCATGGTTTAGTTGCAAAAGATATCCCAAATGACTTAATTAATTTTATGAGTGATTTTATAATCGCTCATTTTTTTATTGCATAAAAATAACAAATTTTAAAGGAGGAAAATTAATATGGCATTTAAATTAGGTGACGTAATCGTTGATAGACTTCAGTTTTGGTTACGGTGCAAAAGCAAACGGTACACCTCTGTATGCTTTAACTCAGCTTACAGAAGCCAATATTGATATTACAGCAGATTCTACTGATATCAATGATAAGGATGGAAACCTTGTATATAGAAAATATACGGGTAAAAAAGGCGAGGTAACTGCAACTAATGCATTTCTTAATCTTGCAGTTGTCGAAGCTATCTCAGCCACAGATGCAGAGATTGCAACAGAAGACAAAGGTATTGTTATGCCGATGATTCAGCTTGTAAAGGCAGGTGAAACACTTGATATTACTGGTTATGTAGATGGTTCTGTTGTCGTAAACTCTCTATCCCCAAAAGGTTCTATGGGTAAAGAATTATATACAAAAGGTACTTCTGCTACTGCAACAGAATTTGCTATTGTACATACAGATGCATCTGGTGAACCTGACAATACACCTGCGAGCGATGTATTAACTCCACCAACAGCAGATGGAGAGACACAGTACATCGTTAAATACAAGAAGACAATTCATAGCGGTGCTAAGATTACCAACTCTGGTAAGAAATTCCCGAAAGCGCATGAGTTATTTTTCAAGGCATTAGTTGTTGATAAATGTGATACAGAAACTCTTAGAGCTGCAATCATTCACATTCCATCATTTATGCCAAGTCCAGAGTTTACTCTTGCACTTCAGGGCGGTGATTCTCAGACAATGGATTACAAAGGAGCTATGATGCTTAACGCATGTTCTACAGATTCTGAACTTTTCTCTATTTACTACATTGATGAAGAAGAGGAAGATATCTAAATAAGATTGCTTGGGCAGTTTAATCACTGCCCTCTTATAAGGAGGATTAATGGCTAATAAAGATTTGAGAACCTGTATGTTATGCCGAAAAAAAATACAGTTTTTGCCCAGTATGTAATCCAGAAAGACAAAAGTAAACCAACATGGTACTTTTGTTGGTGTAGTGATAATTGTCACGAAATTGATAGAATTGCTTCTGCGTATGAAGATGGACGAATAACTGATATTGAAGCAAAAGAGAAACTGTCCAAACTTGATTTATCAAAAAAGGATAATTTTGGAGAGAGTTATCAGAAATCTATTGCTTCAATTATGAAGGCGCAGGTAAAGAAAACTATAAATAAAAAAGAAAAGAAACAGATAATGAATCTGTTAAAAATGATATTGTTGCGGAAGTCGAAGGAAAAGACTGATGGTAATGTTGAATAGTGATTTTGAAAAATATAAATAGGGAACATAATTACTATTCAACGGTTTTATGTTCCCTATTTTTTACGTTATATGAGGAATAGAAGGAATGACTATAGAAAGCAATTTAAAACCAAGGAGTTATAACGAAAAAGAAATTATCCGTATATATAACAGAGATCAGCAAACATTCTATATTGATTCTGGTATATATCCTATTGATTTATATCCAAGTTATAGTCCTAAAAATGATAGAAAAATTATTGTAATGATTTTTCTTAAAAATGATACTAAAGAAGTATATATGAAATGGAAAAATTATGAATAAATAGGTTACTCAAGACAATGAGCATAAAAGTAGATGTCATACCTGTGAGTGAACAATTACGTAATCAATAGTCAGGTCGCTACTACTCTCCTATGGAAAGGAAAATTTATGAACAAAATCAACTGGAAAGTTCGTTTTAACAAAGAGAATATTTTATTTATTGCACAGGTTATTATTTCTGTTGTAGTTCCAATTCTTACATATTTCGGATTACAGGCATCCGACTTAACAACTTGGTCAAAGGTGTGGGAAACGTTTGTACAGGCAGTAAGTAATCCATATGTCGTTGTAATGGCGTTAGTATCTTTATTTAATGCAATTACTGATCCTACGACTAGAGGTATTGGAGATTCTACTACTGCTCTTACTTATAAAAATCCAAAGGAATAATTTTGAAAGGAGGAGTTTGTTATGGCTGTATTATGTGCATGGGCTTCTGCAAACGAATATGGTAAAACAACCGGAGGTAAAGCCGGTGATCAGACTGGCAAAGAAGTCAAATGTGGAAATATTTATAATTTTGGTCAGACAAGAGTTTATAGATGTGCCGATAGAAAATACGCAGTTAAGATTGGTGCGGCTGCCAAAGCTATTGCATTAAATAACAATTTTGGTTATTGTCAGGAACACAGGACTACATCGTATAACGCATTAAAAAACGTTAATTGGATTGTAGCAAATGTAAAGACACCTGTGGAAATTGATTGTTCCGAATTAGCAGCATGTGCTGTAAATGTTGCATATGGAAAACCTGTCATTTCTTCTGCTGTATATTCTGGCAACATTGGTGGTGCTTTAGTAGGAAGTGGATTATTTAAAGAATTAAAAGCATCAAAATATCTTGGTAAATCAGAGTATATCGAATGTGGTGATATTATTGTTGCACCTGGCAAACATGTAATTGTTGCATATACAGATGGTTCTAAAACATCTCAGAATACAATTATCACAACTATCCAGAGTGTCACATCTGGAAATAAATTAGTAAAACGTGGTCAACGTGAAGCTATTAAATTCACAGGTGTAAAAATTGTTACCGATGGTTTAGTTGGTGGAGAAACAAATATGATGAAAGTAAGAGTATTGCAACACGCCATCAACTTAGATTATAAAGCAGGTCTTGTTGAAGATGGTAAACTTGGTTCTGCAACTAGGAAAGCACTTGGCTCTCATTATGTTAAAAAAGGAGAAACACAGAATATGGTTACTGCGCTTGAGATATTATTATATCTTAATGGTTTTGATCCAAATGGAGTTGAATATCCAGGTACATATGGAAATGGTCTTGTCACTGCTTCAAAGAAAAAATTCGGAGATGATGGATTAAAGGTTACTGCATCTGAATTCATTCAGTTATTATAAAGATTGGAGGAATTTGTATGTATGGAAGCAATAGAAAATTTAGCGCAAATTAATTATGTGTTGGTAATTTTAGGATTTTTTGCAATTTTGTTTGGGGCGAAAGAAATTATTGAAATTATATCGTATTTTAAAAATAGATTCCGCATTAAAACTGGTGCAGAAGAAGATAAAGAAACCATTGACAAAAGAATAGCCATATTGGAAAAACATGATAATTGGCAATACAAAGAAATTACTAAAATGTCCAAAGGTATAGAGAATATTGAATCTGAGTTATTAGATAATAACCTAGAAAGAAAGCGAAAATATATTTTAGATTTTTGTTCTTCCATCTCTAATGGTCAGAAACAGAATAAGGAAGCTTTTAATAATGTATTCAAAACATACAAGAATTATGAAAAGCTTTTAAGCGATCATAATATGGAGAATGGTCAAGCAGAAGAAAGTATGAAATTCATTTCTGAAAAATACCAAGAGTATTTAAGGAATGATAAATTTTTAGTGTCAACAATTCTAGCATATCAAATAAATTATCAATTCAACTTATAAGTTTCTTTTATATTATATGCATAATAAAAATAGTTCTATACATACTAAATACATGAAGAACAAAGTTGGAGAATACAGATATAAACATAATATGTCTATTGCGGAATTAGCAGAACGAAGTGGTATGTCTACTACTGCTATTTCCAATTTGGAAAATGAATATACTTCTGATATTCTTTTGTCCAACGCAGTTTCTCTATCACATGTATTACAAGTGGATTTGTATGAACTATTTTGTATTAAGCGATAGGAGGAATTGCTTATGAGAACATATTTTAATTTGATATGTGAAGAAGTTGAAGCAACTGGTGGGAAAGTAATTCATATTGACAAGAATGCAGGTGATATGGAAGAAGTACACAAAATAGTTTGTGAACACATTGAAAAATATCCCAACGCCAAGTGGGAACTTTATCCTATGATTATTAATAATTAACCAAGTACATATGACAATTGAATATAAGAATTATGAAAGAGCGGTTTCTTTGGAAGCTGCTCTTTTGTTATGTAAAAAATGTGTATATGAAATTCTAATGTTTTGATATGTGTGTTTTTTGCATACGAAGATGAGAAGTCATTAGGCTCATCTTATAGAGTAGCGAATAGATGGAGTAATTAACCATTGAAGCAATTTCCTCAGTTGCGTTCGCTACTCTTCTATTATATTGAGGAATAAAATATTGGAGGAAATTTAAAATGAAAAACGAAATTCAGGAATTTGTAAATGAAAAATTAGGATTAAAAGTTAGATGTGTTCAAAATGAAGACGGAAGTATTTCTGTCAACATCGGGGACGCAGCTATGGGGTTAGGGATGATAAAAAGAGATTACAAAAAGGGAAAAGAATACATAAGACCTAATATGTCTGGTATAAATTCACATTTAAAATCTTTCGGAATTTCAGATTCCGAAAAAACTAAAGATGATTATTTGCATGAATCTTATATTTATCTATTGGCTATGAAAGCATCAAATCCTTTAGCTCAAAAATTCCAAATGTGGCTCGCAACAGAAGTTATCCCTTCTATTAGAAAACATGGTGCATTTATTGCAGATAGCGAAAATGTTGATGAGAAATATGTATTAAATGAACTTAAATTTAGTCAGAAAAGAACAATTAAGACATTTGCAAATGCGGATGTAAATGAAATTAAAAAACTCTATGATGAGTTCAAAGAATATGTAGACTCTGAATATAAATATAAATCTTCTGATAGACTAGCAAGATACAAGTCTGTAGAAAAAGGACTACAACAGTTACACGATAGACTTGCAAAAGAAGATATTTCAAATGTTGGTGATTGTTATAATATCAGAAAATTAAAAGAAAAAGTTATTCTTGACAGAACAACACTAGAAAAACATATTGGTGGCGGTATTCGTGCTGCAAAAACAAAAGAGATTGCTTCTTTAAAAGGAAGTGACTCTAATGAATAATTTAAAACTAATTTTAGATATGAATGTTGTAAATAGATATAATCAATATTATTTTTCACAACATCCGAAAGCGAAAAAGAAACAAATCGAACATCCTTACCATCCCTCTATAAATGTTTGGTCTATTAAACCAAGAATACAAATGAACGCCTTAAAACAATCATGGAAAGCTTTTATTATATGGTGGATTAAGGATTTAGGATTGGAGAATAAGAAATTAGACAATGTAAATATTGAATATGACATTTATCATCCAACAAAGAGACGAACGGATACCGATAACTATAGTCCTAAATTTATCCATGATGGATTTGTAGAATCTGGTTTTTTGGTTGATGATGATAGGGAACATTTACATAGTCTGACTATTCGTTGTCATGTGGATAAAGATAATCCACGTACTGAAATAACAGTAAATATTTTAGATTAAAAGGAGATAAAAGGAATATGAGACTTTTAGAATTTGTAGAGAGATACAATAACACAGCAAATAACACATTAAGGGAACAGTTATTAAGTAAAATCAAAATCACCCCTTATGTATCATTCATTAAGAAAGATGCTTACGCACAGTTGATTGTAGATAAGACAACATTTGAGCAGGAAGCTTATGATGATAACGGAGTAACAAAATATCGTAAAACAGATAAGATTAGAGTAAATTCTGTTGCTCAGTATGTACAGTTTTGTCGTGCCGTTATTGAATTATATACCGATCTTGAGATTGATGAGGATGATAAAGGATTCATCAATGGATATGATGCACTTAAATCGTCTGGCTTACTTGATATTTTAATGGTTGGTTCTGATAAAGCTGATCCACTTATCCCTATGAGTGAATTAAGTGAATTTAAAACCATTTTAACAATGAAACAGTCAGACACTCAGTTTAATGAGACAACTACTCAGGCGTTTATTAGCAAACAGATTGGAAGAATTTCTGATTTGGCAAATGCTACTCTCACACCACTTGTTGATGTTGTGAATAAGAAACTTGATAGTTTATCCAATGATGAGTTGAGAAAGATTCTTGATGATTATAAACTTAAAACTACTGAAAATTTTAAAGAGGTATAGAAATTCAAATTTCATGAGGTGTTTATACTTATAAAATCGAAAAAGCCGTGACTGGCTGCCACGGACTTTTCCACTTTCCTTGTTCGAGTAATGGTCGTCACCAAAACTCAGCTCCTATCCGATTTTATTAGTTCTCATCTCTGAATAGAATTCCAATCAGTACGCAAAGTACATTAAAGAATCCTGAAATGAAAGCTACTTGAATAGCCTCGCTCATACTTCTCTCCTTTCGTGATAGGCACGAGATTCAATTGGTAGAGTTGAGCTGTATGAAAATGTATACGAAGTATAAATATCACCTTCGCCTTTCTGTACCAAAAGGTACTCGAATAGGGTTAATAGTTACATAAAAATGTAAGTACTTACAGATAGGATTATATCACAGATTGTTGAAGAAATAAACAGGCTCTATATGTGTCAAAGCGTATAGGGTTTTTCTTATGGAGAGTGGTTATACCGCTCTCCTATTTTAGTGTAAAAATAGTGAAATTATAGTGAATTTTTTGGAGGTGATTAGATTGGGACTAAATAAAGACACTATTAAATATTTGGAAAAACAGGCTCAAAAAAAAGCTTCCGAATTGGCACACGAAGCTCAACAGAGATTAACAGATGGCTATGTGTCGTTTATTGATTTATATTATAGCGATTATACACCACAACAGTATGTAAGAACACATAACTTATACAGGTCTTATAACAAATTTTATAAAAATAGCCACGGTACTATTTTTTATGGTGGCGTTGAAATAACACCTGAAAGAATGTTTGATAACTATGACCAAATTACACCTTCAGATCTTATGTCTGAATTTATTTACAATCCGAAAGGTACTTATCATGGTTGGTATAACATTCCTGCTAGTTTCAGCGTGTATAGAGAAATACATAAGTATCATGAACGGTTAAAGGATGAATATAGAAAGCGTTGTACAGTTTAGAAAGGATGTGAATAAATGGCTAATTCAGATATTATTAAGATTGGTTTTGATTATAGAGCTAGTCTTGAACAGTTTGAAAAAGAAACAAATGGTGTATTCGATGGTATTAGTAATAAAGCTGGTAAACAAAAAATCACAATTCAATTAGATGCAAAAGATGATAAAGTAATTGATAAAATTAAGGAATTACAGAAACTCAAATTAGATAAGTTCACATTCGAGTTTGGTGATTCTGGATTAAAAGAACAGCTACAGACATTTGATAAATTAGAGAATAAGATTAATGAGATTATTAGTTTATCAAAAGGAATTGACTTATCATTTAATACCAAAAACAAGACAGAAGCTTATAACCAATTAAAAAAATATGCAGATGCTTTTAAAGAATATTATGGTAATGAAGAAGCAATGGCTACCAATGCAGGTGCAAAGGCTGGTTATGCGTATTACAAAGCCTATGAAGAAGCATTGCGAAAAGGTGTTGCACAAAGCAAATTAGAAAAAGTTACTGTCGATTTTGATGTAAATGATTCAATTTTTAGCAAAGAGAGAATCGTTGAAAATAGAATTAAAGAGTTTGAAAATTTTCAAAAGTATGGTAATGCCGATGAAAGTAACTTAATTGCAGAAATTACATTACTAGAGAATCGGCTTTTGAAATTTAATTCTGCTTATTCTCAAGTGAAGGCTAATTTAGGTAATGCACCAATTACACCCGAAATCACAAAAAACATTGAAGAATATGTTAGGTTATTAGAAATTGCAGAAAGCAGAGCAAAAGATGCAGAATTATTTGGCTATCCAAGCGAAGATATCAATTCAGATAAAGATCTTGCAAATATGTATCTTGACTTTGCAAAAGAAGATGCTACTGCTGAAAATAAAAAATATATTGAATCATTAAAACAAGAAGAGACACAAGCTATTGCTACTGCTGAAGCTGAACAGAAATTAGCAGAAGCTCAAAATGAAACAGTTTCTAATACTTCTAATTCAAATAATTCTCAAATTGAAGAGTTAAAATCTGATATTCAAGAGGTAAAAACCGAACTTGGTGATGTAAAAGATAGAATTTCTTCTATTGAATCGAATGGTTTTGAAAATGTACGAGATGATGTTGAAAAGACAAAGGAATCTGTAAAAGAACTTAACAGCGAACTTGCAGAAATGAAATCTAACCTCTCTTCTACTCCACAAGAATCGAATATTTCATCTGGAATGAAAGACACATTTCCTAAGACTTCTGAAAACTTAGAACAGGTTGCACAATCTGAACAAAAAGTACAGCAAGAAGCAAAGGTAATCCAATCCAAATGGGAACAAGCCGAAAAAGCAATTCAGAATTACATGAATGCTGTTACAAAACTTAATAACCTTAAAGCCTCTGATAAAAGTACTGGTAAGAAGTCATATGAAATCGCAGGACAAATTGAGGAAATTGAGAAGTTAAAAAAAGAAGCTTATGATGCAAGACAAGTTTTATCTTCTATGATAAATCCTCAGAATGTAGATACAGATACATGGAAAAGATATGTTGACGTGATAAATCGGCTCGATCAGGCATCAAATGGATCAGCTGAATCGGTTAATAGATTAAAAGACTCTTTAAAAAATACTCTAAATTCAGAGTTGAATTCTTTGCAAAATTCTATTGATAAATATCAAAATATCATTACTCAAGCACAAACATATCCGTCCGATTTTCACCCAAGTACAGAATATAATACAAAACTTGCAAATTTAGAAAGTGCAAATAATGTACTTAAAAATTATAAATCTTCATTGCAAGGTGTTAATGAACTTACAAAAGAACAACAAGCCGAAATAAACAAATTAACACAGAATTGTGAAAAAGCAGCTACGGAATTCAAAAAACTTTCTGCTGCTGAAAAAGGTACAGTTGAGGTCGGCGTTGAGAAAGCTATTCAGAGAATCAATAAAGATTTAGCAGAGAATACAAAATATTCTGCGGAAGCCAAAGCCGGTTTTAATGTATTGTTAGAACAATTAAAATCCGGTGATCCAAGTATCAATTTAAGAAAAATCACAGAAGAAATTATTAAAATTGAAAATGCTGAAATTGCTGCTGGTAGAGCTGGAAAATCTCTTTGGGATATTTTTAAAACAAAGTCTACATACGGTTTTATTGGTCAGATGCAAAGTTATTTAAGTATGTATGTTGGATTCTATGGAATGGTAAACGGAGTTAAAAAAGCTGTCTCTACTATTACAGAACTTGATACTGCTTTGGTTGATTTAAAAAAAACTACAGCGATGAATGAGAATCAGCTTGAGAATTTTTATTATGATTCTAATAACGTAGCAAAACAGATGGGTGTTACTACTCAGGAAATTATTGATCAGGCGAGTGCCTGGAGCCGTTTGGGATTTTCCACAAATGAGGCTGCAACAGAAATGGCAAAACTAAGTTCTCAGTTCGCTTCTATCTCACCTGGTATGAGTGTTGATGAAAGTCAGAGTGGCTTGGTTAGCATTATGAAGGCGTGGTCAATAAATCCAGATCAAGTAAAATCTGAAATTATGGATCCTATAAATAAGCTGGGTAAAATTATTGCCCAAACATACAGTAATGTATGGTGCTATAAAAATATAGCATAGTAGATAACTATATCGGTTAAAGTCCTGAGAAGGATGAGACCGAGCAAAGACTTGATGATTATTCACTTTATAGGAGGTGAATAATATGATTATATATAGATGTTTATTGCCCAATGGCAAGAGCTATATAGGACAAACACATAGAGAATTAAAAGAACGAATAAATGAACATATAAGAAAATCTAAAATAAAAACAGAAATTAGTTACAATTATCCATTTTATAGAGCGATACGAAAATATGGTGTTGATAATTTAAAATGGAGTATAATTGATTGTGCAGATACATCAGAAGAATTAAATGAAAAAGAAAAATATTGGATTTCTTATTATGATACATATATATTAAATAAAAAAGGATATAATCAAACAATTGGTGGCGAAGGGCAAAATGGATTAATTCATTCTAAAGAGTCTATAAATAAAATTCGTTTATCAGAACTTGGTGAAAATAACACAAATGCAAAATTAACAAAAGAACAAGTTTTGAAAATTGTTGATTTATCAAAACAAAATAAATATTCTCAAGTAGAACTATCTAAAATGTTTGATACCTCAGAAGGAACAATAAGTAGAATTTTATCTGGATTGAGATGGAGTTCTGTTACAGGTATAAAATATAATAAAGATAGTTCTTTTTGTTGTGAGTAATTATCAAGAATGCGTAGAGACTACAGTGGTTTATATTGTGATAAAAAGCGTATTTACCGAAGTTATCCACCCTACTTTAATAAATAAGAGGGTGTAATATATAGTCCGATCTCACGCTATAATCTAATAATGAAACGTGAGACATAGCCAGAAATGACTATGCGCCATATAATTATGGTCAGTACCATTAAAAATGGGAAAGTAACAGATTGAACACAATGGCTTTATCTAACCAAGATATTGTTGAAGGTATGGAACGTTCTGCCGCCGCCCTTGCCGCTGTAGGAACATCAGTGCAAGATGGTTTGGCTATGTTTTCAGGTATACAAGAGGTATTGCAAAATGCGGAAAAAAGCGGTACAGCCCTTCGTAGTGTTGCACTTCGTATTCGTTCATTTGACGAATCGACAGAAGAATACTCGAAAGATTTAGCCAATATAACAGGAGAATTAATTGATCTTACTAAAACAGCAGAACACGCACAAGGTATATCTATCTTTAAAGAAGGTTCTACTACAGAATTTAAAGATTTAACTGATTACTTTGGTGAAATTGCTGACATCTGGGATGAAATGTCACAGAAACAACAAAATGATTTCCTTCTTAAAGCTTTTGGTCGTACACAGGCTCAGGCTGGTGCTGCTCTTATTCAGAACTATAAAGGCGTTACCAAGGCTCTTGATGAAATGGAACAAAGTGCAGGATCAAGCGACAAGGAAATGGAAACTATTGAGCAATCTTTAGAGTACCGTATCAACGCACTCAAGGAAACTTGGGTTGGTACAATTCAGCAAATGGTCGATCGTGGAGATCTAGGTACTATTGTTGATGGCTTAACTAAATTGTCTGAAGGAATTGGTTTTGTAACAGGCAATCTTGGATTACTTAAAACGGCTGCATTAGGAATCGCAACTGCATTATCTTTCAAAAATGTCGGTGAATGTAATTATATTAGTTAGTAGCATTCCAACAATATCATTTGTTTATTGTTTGAATGTGCCGACAATACAGTTTAACCTATATGGACAAGGCATACAAGGATTCTGTATCTATTATGAGACATACATAATAGTAAATAAAATTCACGGCTCATTCGCTGTGGAGGTCGATATGGTGTGATAACACACTCATAGGAATAATACTATGACGGGGAATCTTGTGTCGTATATCATATGATATATCTAAATGAGATCCGCAGGGAAGCCTCTCTTCTACTCATTTGTAGATGACGAACCCTCACTGTAATGAAATGGCTACAGTCGATTAGCTGAAACGCTGTCGAAAGAATATACATTCGGTACTATGCTGAAGTGCAAACAGTATATTATTGGTAGGATACTTATCTCCTTTCCTTTTGCACAGTTTGACTTCTCAGTTCCTAGAAGTAGATAAGATGGGACAGTTTGTATGTTTACATAAACATACCTCATTATTTTCTTGATAAAGTAATGGGTATAATAGAAAGGTTAATAATAATGGTTATCTTTTAATTGAATAAAAATATATATGAAAAAATTGAAATACTTGTTACCTACTATGGGTTTATTGAAATTATTTTCAAGGTTATCAATTTTTGTTATATAATATTAAAATGAAATCTCGATTTCAATCGAGTAAAAACAGAGAATAAATATATGACAACATAAAAATAACACCGCATTACACGATGTTATCTTTACTACATTGTTGGTGTGTACAATGTAAGTGAAAAATTATATAGCGGAATACGAAAGTATCCGTTCGCAGTATAACACACAGTCTCTATAATTGAAAGTAGTTTATAGATATTTTGTAAAATAAATAAAATAGAGGACAGTCGTGATGACCTGCCCTCAATTAAGGAATAAAAGGAAATAAATGACAAATACAGAAATAGAATTATTTACGAAAGATTTTTCTAGTCTTGGTGAACATTTGTGATAAAGACTTGGTTTGTGAGTCCGTATAGTCTTTGCACTTATTAACAGTATAACACTTTCCAATTGTATCAACTATGACACAAAGTAAATGGCAAGCATATACTAAAAGTCCACCACTTACAAGTATTTTAAATACTTCCAATTCTACCCTCCCTTCTTTGTAGTATTTCTTAAAGTTGGGAAATGTATTGCTCAGAACGAGCTGAATTTATTTCCGATATGAATCGTGCCAAACTACAAATATGGCACTTCGTATGGTAAATACCGAGCATTCTGTCGTGCTATTGACCTGAGATACGATGGCTCAAATACAGTTTGCTTGGTATTATATTACCATATACTTCCAACTTCATAAATCCAGAACATAGGTTTTGTCGATTTATGAAATACGAAATTTAATCAAAATTTTTCAAAAAACTTTACAAAAAATTCCAACTGTGTTATCTTCAAAATAGTAAAATTTTTCATTTTTTGAAGGAGGTAACATAATGGATTATACAGCAAAAACTCGTTCTTTACAGTCGCTTGTAAAGGATATGAACAAAGGTACAATTAATCTTTCTCATAAATTACAGCGACCAGAGGGACAGTGGAATCGTAAGCAACGTACAGATTTAATTGATTCATTGCTTCGTCACTATCCAATTAATCCTACTTATGGTATCGTAGAGGAAGATGGGACATTATCAATTATTGATGGCGTACAGCGTCTTTCTACTATAAGAGATTATATTGGTAAATGTATTGAAAGTTTACAAAATCAAACATATAGTAATTTACAAATTATATTGATTGAAGATTGTTCACCAGATGATAGTGGTCAAATTTGTGATGACTATGCAGCAAAGGATGATAGAATTACTGTTATTCATCATGAGCGTAATATGGGTGTTAGTAAGACACGTAATGATGGACTTGCTATTGTAAAAGGGGAATATATTGCCTTTGTAGATGGTGATGATTATGTAGCACCATCTATGATAGAAGACTGTTTATTTACTATTCAAAAAGAACAAGTAGATGTTGTTGTTTTTGATATTGGTGTTTTAGAAAATGGTACAATTATACCTCGACATATGGATGAACGCCATTTTGTCAATATTAAAAGTGCATATACTGCTTTGATAGAGGATAAAATTCCAAATTATTTATGCAATAAGTTTTTTAAAGCAATAGGTTGAAAGAAATCCGCTTAAAAGAAAATACAGATTTCGAAGATCTAATGATTATGCCATTAGTATTTAAAAATCTTTCATCAGTTTATTATTTACAAAAAGCGCTTTACTTTTATAATTGTGATAACGAAAATTCTATTACTAGTAATTGGAGTTCAAAAAGTAAATATGGATTATTTTGTTCCTATTTATATCGCCAACCATTAGCAGAAGAATTAGAAATGACAGAATTTGTAAGGTATTGTCGTCATAGAGCTATTAGAAGCGCTGTTGGTGGTATTGGTCTTAACTTGGCAAAACCTGAATTACAAGACAAGCAAGTAGAGCATATGCTAGATTATTTGAAACAGGAGGAACAATCATCTGATATGCCTCCTATTGGAGCTAAATATCAATTATTACTATATGGTGCATTACATGCTCCTATTATTTCAAAAATATATGGACATATGATGTTTAGTTTAGAACGAATAAAAAAATTTTTTAATTGAGTGAAAAATTAAATCTAGTTTATAGTTGAATATATATATATTGATTATTGAATTACAATTTTTATTGTCTATTCTTTATTTATTAAAAAAATATGGCGTATTCAAAAGAGGAATTATTAATTTATTAGATTTGGTGAGTATGAATGAGTGAACAGTTCTTTTTATCGTTACAACAAAATATAAAGTTAATGATTTGGGCACCTATATTATCAACCCTATTCCGAATCGTATTTATGATTGTCTATAATCCGTATTCTTCATGGAAAGGTAGATGGCAATCTGCTATAGGGGCTTTACGATATGGATTTTGGTGGGGAATGGATTTTGATGCCTATGCATTTTTGCTTCCATTAGTTTTTATCACTATTCCTGCATTATTTTTTGATGTTTATTATCGATATGAGGATTTAATTAGAATTATAGTATTAACAATTTATTCTTGTATTCTCTATGCAGCTTTTGCAGGTAAGATGATATTCTATAAGCATTTTCATGATACCTATAACTATATGGTTCATTATGGAAATCATGCAGAAAAGCGTAATTTAATTGATGTATTTTTTTATCAAGATAAAGGCGTTTTTATTTTATTAGGATTTATTCCAATATCTATTGCATCTTGGTATATGGGAAGTTTATTTTTAGCATTGCCTTCAATTCCATATCCAGGATATTATTTGACAGATACATGGATGATAGTAGGTTGGAATATATTAATAGTAGTATTATCTATAATATTATTTTATTGGTTCCGCTATGGTGGTACATTATCTCATGATGATAAACCTGAGTGGGATACGATTCCTACGGTTGTGAAAGAGGATATCTTTTTTGCTCGTGCTACAGTACCAGATTTATGTGCTTTGGAAACGGTATATAAAAATCCATTGCGCTCTGAGTACACTGCCTCTGAAGAGGATATTAATGATGCAATAACACGTATCGTTCCTAATGAATATAAAGATACATGGCAGCAGCTGGATAATCCTTTATATGCTTTCAAAAAAATTACTAAAGGGCCTAAGATTAAGAAACCTAAACATATTTTCTTTATTGTTGGTGAAAGTATTCCTCAGTGGTCCTTAGATGAAACACATAAGCTACTTAATATTTGTCCAGGGTTATGGAATTTTAAAATCAGCCGCATACAGTACAGATTCCAAATTTCTTGCCTGCAGGTAATGTTTCTAGACCATCTATCGTGAGTTTAATGAGTGGTATCTATGATGCGGGTTTTAGAAATTAATGAACGAGAAAGCTTTTGGAAAGGTGCATTTCCTACATCTTTTGCATATCAAATGAAGCGATTAGGCTATCAGACAATATATTGGTATGG
>ENA-OQBV01000469-OQBV01000469.1-human-gut-metagenome-genome-assembly--contig:-NODE-469-length-22755-cov-3.197278_pt1 | contig 22755 bp, 18 predicted proteins | sample MGYA00242750_ERZ504559 | MGnify/ENA primary metagenome ERZ504559 (study PRJEB26092, sample SAMD00036230) | human gut metagenome | host: Homo sapiens | study: EMG produced TPA metagenomics assembly of... | reverse complement strand
AGCAAAAAAAAAAATAACTTGCAGCAAGTTATCAATAAAGTAGGTCTGTATAAAAAAGGAGGTGTCTGCAAAAACAATAAAAAAAGACTAATAAGACAAAGTATTCCACTGAAAGGATATATGTGGAAAAATATAAAGTTCATATGACATGGATTGAAAACATGAAAAACATAATTATGAAAAGACCTTTTTTATTTGTTAATCCTAACAATCAGCCTTCTGGGATGCCACCAAAAATCTTTATTTCCAGAAAAAAGAGCTCTGACAGGCAAAAGTTTGAATCTACGAGACAGCTTAAATCAGACAACAAGAATATTCGCCTGGAATAACAAACTATATGTCAAAGACTTTGACGGCACACATTTCATTCTGGTATATGATCTGCTCCAGAAAAAGTTCAGCCGCTGGATCACTAAAGGAGAAGCTCCTTATGAAGCCCTGTCCGTACAATCATTAGGCATTCATAATAATCAATTGTATATTTTTGATACAGGTAATCAAAACATAAAAATGTACAACGCCGATAACGGAGATTTTATATCTGGAAACGGCAGAATCAAACCATACGCAACTTTATTTGCCCGTCCTATAAATGATTCGCTATCAGTAGGATGCCCTTATTCGGACAGCATACGAGTCTTCATGTTTAATAATACCGGAAAAACTTTGATAAAAAATTATGAATATCCTTTTGAATCATCGTTCTCCGCTTCCTATGCACACATGTTCGCTATGATGAACGATATAGTTGTACATCCAGCCGAACACAAATTTGCCATGGCCACTCAATATGCTTCCGCACTGCAAATATTCGAATGGAATGAGAAAGATATCCGTCTGCTTATAGAAAAAGATATGGAAGCTCCGGAATATGATATGAAGGATAATTCATTTCAGGCAAATAATCGTACTAAATGGGGATATCTCTCATCCTCAGGTGATGAACAGTTTATTTATTTACTTTATTCAGGAGCTGTACAAAGTCAGGTAAAAAATCCTTGCGTAGGAAATCGCATTCACGTTTTCGACTGGGACGGCAATGCTATTGCAGAGCTGGAAGTTCCGGAAATGTTAAGTGCTATCTCTGTCTGTAATCAAAAACTTTATGGCATTCAGTCTGACGATTCTTTTGGATATGAAATTATGGAATATGATTTAAAGACACTTAACTTAAAATGATTGCCAGCATCAGCAAGTCCCAACAATCCATTTTCAAATTTACAAAGAATCAGCTGTCTTCCGCTTCCCTGCAATCATCCATTCAGGAAACGGAAGACGGCTGATTTTTATATCCTATCCGGAGTATAAAAACTCATTTGATCTCTCCCTGAAAAATCTGACGCCGGTAAAGAGCCGGCGAAGTACCATAGCACCGTTTAAAGAATTTTCCGAAAGCAGACTGGTCACTGAAAAAAAGCTGGTCTGACACACTTTGTATACTATAATCCGGATTACGCAAAGCCAGCTTGGCTTCTTCAAGCAGAAGTTCATCAATAATCATACGGGCCGTTTTCCCATATAAACGCTTCGTGACCGCCGTAAGTGTATTGGCCGAAATCCCCAACTGCTCACAGTACCACTTTACTTCATGATGTTCCCGACAATGTACATGAGCCAAATGAAGAAAATTACCTCCCGAATCTCCCCACTTATAAAGCTCCGCAGGCTGAAGCACAGAGCGGCATTGACGGAATACCACATTCCATAATTCACATAAAAAAGCGCACATCAGACTTTGGACAAGCTCTCTCCGAAATACATCGATCCGTTCCGTCATTGATGAAAACAAAGCAGAAACCAGTGATTCCATTCTGACAGCATCTTCGGAAGAAAATAAAATAAAAGGACTTTGTGCAAAAGCCATCATCCGCTCAGATATACGGGTCCTGAGCTTGGACGTTACTTCATGAAAAAATCCAGTCTCTGCGGCCATCAAATAGACTTCCACCTCTCCTTTCAATTCAATATTTTCCCAACGGTTAGGAAGCACGAAATCAATATAAGCCGGAGCAAGCAAGCCTATCCGATTACCATTCAATGTAAGATGCAGCTCCCCACGCATAATAAACAATGCAGCATGATCATGACGTCCGTCCGGTAATCCATAATTCAGCAAGCCTCCGTCACCTTCCAGCCTGACCATCACCAGCTCATTTCCACAATTCACCATGTCTCCCCTGCATTCATCAGTCTCCTTGTCCCGAATCCAGTCAGATACAAAATCCTTTAAGTTTCTCATACTCCCTTATTTATTCATCCTTTCAGGTTATACCCGATAAAAATCCCATGCACCAGATTCTTTAAGAATCATTCTCTAAAGATGACGTAAAAGTAAGAGGAAGAACTTATAAACCGAAGTTTTTTTTTCACTTATTAAAAATTATAAAGCAAAAAAGTCGTAAAGCGTGAATTTCAAACCAAATCGCTGGTGAAATCGAACCAAAAGAAGAACTTTGCATAGCCGATAACTTTGCGTCATAAAACTTTAAACGAATTAAGTTAAAAATGAAAAGATTGTTTTTTACAAGCAAGTGCATGGATCCTTTGTATCCTGCTTGCAACTGCCTGCAAGAATGCCCCTCAAAACATGAATGGAGGAAGCTACAAAACGATGGAAGTAACACGAGGCACACGCACACTGAACCAAAATTATACCGCGGTCATCAACGGACGGCAAAGTGTGGAAATACGCCCTCAAGTAAGTGGAACCATTACGCAAATCTGTATTGACGAAGGTGCCAAAGTGAAAAAAGGCCAGACTCTGGTAATTATTGACCAGGTACCTTATGAAGCAGCCTTGCAAACAGCCGTTGCAAATGTCAAGAATGCAGAGGCCGCAGTTGCAACGGCCCGGCTCACGGCAGAAAGCAAAGAAGAATTATTCAAAGAACATGTTGTTTCTGATTTTGATCTGCAAACGGCACGAAACAGTCTCTTTCAGGCTGAAGCAACTCTGGCACAAGCCAAAGCCGACGAAATTAATGCCAGAAACAATCTGTCATATACAGAGGTTAAAAGTCCTGTCGATGGTGTATCCGGCATGCTGCCTTACCGAGTCGGAGCTCTTGTCGATGCTTCGATCTCTACTCCGCTGACTACGGTTTCCGACGACGAAGAAATGTATGTGTACTTTTCGATGACAGAAAGCCAGATCCTTTCCCTGATACGTGCAAACAAGACACTGGAAGAAGCGCTCAAGCAAATGCCGGAAGTTGAACTTCAGTTAAGTGACGGTCTGACATATAATCACAAAGGAAAAATTGATGCCATCAGCGGAACCATTGATGCTAATACCGGAGCCGTAAGCCTGCGAGCAACGTTCCCCAATCCGGAACACATGCTTCGGAATGGAGGAAGCGGTACCATCATTTTTCCTTATGTAAAAGAAAATGCACTGATTGTTCCACAGGAAGCTACTTACGAAATACAAGATAAGATTTTTGTCTATAAGGTTGTAGACGGAAAAGCCACTTCAGCCCAGGTAGAAGTGTTCCCGGTCAACAACGGAAAGGAATATATCATTGAAAAAGGCCTGAAAGAAGGTGATATCATTATCGCAGAAGGTGCCGGACTGGTACAGGAAGGAACAGTCATCACTCCGTCTGGTTCCAATGACCAACCGGCTCAATAATCATTGAAAAGGAGGATTTATCATGAAACTCAGAACATTTATCGACCGTCCCATTCTGGCATGCGTCATTTCAGTCCTGATTTTGATGCTGGGACTTATCAGTCTCTTTAATTTGCCAATGGAACAATATCCTGACATTGCACCGCCTACCGTAATGGTTTCTACCAGTTATACGGGTGCCAATGCAGAAACCGTACAAAAAAGCGTTATCGTTCCTCTGGAAGAAGCCATCAACGGTGTGGAAAACATGACTTACATGACTTCTACATCCACCAACAACGGCTCTGGAAGCATCACTGTTTATTTTAAACAGGGAACAGATCCCGACATGGCTACCATCAATACCAAAAACCGTGTTTCCGAAGCTGAAGGACTGTTACCTGCCGAAGTAACCAAAGTTGGTGTCACCGTTGAAAAACGACAGAACAGTACCCTAAAAATATTGACTCTATATAGTCCCGACAACAGTTATGACCAGACTTTCATCAACAACTATTTCAAGATCAATATCGAACCTCGCCTGTCCCGTATTACAGGTGTAGGAAATGTCAATGTGATGGGTGGAGATTATGCCATGCGTATCTGGCTGAATCCACGGGTTATGGCACAATATTCACTGGTACCCGATGATGTCATCAGTGCGTTGGGTGACCAGAACGTAGAAGCTGCAACCGGAACATTAGGAGAAGACTCGGAGAATACTTACCAGTATACTTTAAAATACCGCGGTCGTTACGAAACCTCTGAAGAGTTCGGCAACATCGTTATCAAATCACTTGCCAACGGAGAAGTCCTCAGACTAAAAGATATCGCCAAGGTTGAGCTGGGAGCTCAAAGCTATGCTTACAACAGCGAAATCAACGGACATCCGGGAGCAACGTGTATGATTTCACAAACAGCCGGTTCAAATGCCAACGAAATCATTCAGGAAATTGATAAACTGACAGAGGAAATTTCCAAGGAACTGCCCAAAGGCCTGGTTCTGTCCGACCTGATGAGTACAAAAGACTTCCTGGATGCCTCTATCCATGAAGTTGTAAAAACTTTGATCGAAGCCATTCTGCTGGTTATCCTGGTTGTTTACGTTTTCCTGCAAAGCGTACGGTCAACCATCATTCCGGCAGTATCCATTATTGTTTCACTGATCGGAACATTTGCTTTCCTTTATCTGGCCGGATTCAGCCTCAACCTGCTGACACTCTTCGCACTGGTTCTGGTTATCGGCACGGTAGTCGATGACGCGATCGTCGTAGTCGAGGCCGTACAGGCGAAATTCGATGAAGGCGAACGCTCGCCTTACAAGGCAACCACAGGCGCCATGGACGGAATTGCTGCCGCCATCGTTACCACTTCTCTGGTATTCATGGCCGTATTTATTCCATCTTCTTTCATGGGAGGAACCAGCGGTACATTCTACATGCAGTTCGGTCTGACCATGGCTGTTGCAGTAGGTATATCAGCCATCAATGCCCTGACATTAAGTCCGGCCTTGTGTGCGCTTATCATGACGCCTCACATTGACACGACCACGGGACAGAAATTAAGTTTCTCTACCCGTTTTCACCATGCTTTCGAAGCATCGTTCAACCGGCTTATCCTGCGTTACAAAAATGGAGTAAAATGGTTTTTCCGTCGCAAATGGGTTGTCGGAACGGCTTTGGTAGCCAGCATGGCCTTACTGGCGGTATTGATGAAGACAACCAAGACCGGTCTGGTTCCTGATGAAGATATGGGATGTATCTTCATGAATGTCACGACTCCTCCCGGAAGCAGTCTTTCACAGACCATCAAGGCGATGTCTGAAGTAGAAAACAGCATCAAGGATATTCCACAAATCATGAGTTACTCCAACGTAAGTGGTTACAGTATGATGGGAGGACAGGCTCCTTCCGGCGGTATGCTGATTATCCGTTTAAAGCCCTGGGAGGAACGTCCGGAGAAAAAAAGACTGCAAATTTGAATGCTGTCATTGCTGAAAATCTACAACGTACGGCTAATATCAAATCGGCAAAACTCTTTGTCTTTGCCCAGCGACCATCATGGGTTATGGTATGGGAAGCGGTTTTGAACTTTATGTACAGGACCGTGCCGGAGGTGACATCAATACACTTCAGAAATACACAACCGATTTCATCGCTGCCCTGAACCAGCGTCCTGAAATTCAGATGGCGTATACTTCATTTGACACCAAATTCCCTCAATACACCGTCGAAGTGGATGCTGCCCGATGTCAGCGCGCAGGGATTACAACGACTGATGTTCTCAGTGTCTTATCCGGTTTTATCGGAGGTAACTATTCGTCAAACTTGAACCGTTTCTCCAAGCTTTACAGAGTCATGGTACAGGCAGATAAAGTCTATCGCCTTGACAAGGATGCCCTGAACAACATGTTTGTACGAACCTCATCCGGAGAAATGGCTCCCATCGGGCAGTTTGTCACACTGACCAAGGTATACGGAACCGAAACACTGACCCGGTTCAATTTGTACAACTCCATTCAGGTTAATGGTCTTCCTGCCGACGGATACAGTACCGGAGAAGCCATTGCTGCCATTGAAGAAGTAGCCAAACAGACACTCCCCGTTGGATACGGATATGAGTTTGGAGGTATTACACGTGAAGAAGCCGGAAGCGGAAGCAATACGATCATTATCTTTGCTATCTGTATCATCTTTGTCTTCCTTATTCTTTGCGCACTCTACGAAAGCATTTTCGTACCGCTGGCTGTCATGCTCAGCGTACCTTTCGGATTGATGGGAAGTTTCCTCTTTGCCAAGATGTGGGGACTGGAAAACAATATTTACATGCAGACCGGTCTGATCATGCTGATCGGATTGCTGGCTAAAACAGCCATTTTGCTGACCGAATACGCATCAGCCCGTCGCCGTCAGGGCATGACCATCGCCCAGGCCGCTGTCTCGGCAGCCGGTGTCCGCCTGCGTCCGATCCTGATGACGGCTCTTACCATGATCATCGGATTGCTTCCGCTGGTATTTGCTTCCGGTGCAGGAGCAAACGGAAACATCTCACTCGGAGTAGGAACAGTTGGCGGTATGATTGTAGGTACACTTGCTTTGCTTTTCGTTGTTCCGACCTTGTTTATCGTGTTCCAGACTTTACAGGAAAAACTAATGCCGGCACGCAAAAGAGACGAGGATTAATCAGAAAACAATTTCAAATTAAAAAAAGATGAAAAGACTATTTATAGCTGCCCTTTCTTTAATGGCAACCGGTTGCGGCATATATAACCGATACGAACGGCCTGATTCCGTCCAAGTGGAAGCAGACAGTCTCTATCGCACGGAAAATGCCCCCGATACAACATCCTCCCTTGCTTCGCTCAAATGGGAGGAACTGTTTACGGATCCTTATTTGCAGTCGCTCATCCGCCGCGGTCTGGAAGCAAATACGGACTTACAAACTGCTGTTCTGCGTGTGGAAGAAGCTCAAGCCACTCTCCGTTCGTCCAGGCTGGCCTACCTTCCTTCAGTACAGCTTGACCCGCAGGGTACGCTCTCCAGCTACGACGGAAGCAAAACACAAAAGACATATTCTCTAGGTGGTTCTGCATCGTGGGAAATCGACCTGTTCGGCAAACTGACAAATGCCAAACGTCAGTCACGGGCCGCTCTCCTGGAAAGCGAAGCCTACCGACAGGCCATGCAGACTCAGGTCATAGCTACCGTAGCAGAAAGCTACTATTCACTGCTGATGCTTGACGAGCAGATCAGAATAACCGGACAGACGGTTGAAAGCTGGCGGGAATATGTTCAATCCCTGCAGGCCCTGATGAAAGCAGGAGAAGCCGACCGGGCAACATTAAGCCAGGCTGAAGCTTCACGCCTGAGCGCCGAAGCCTCTCTCCTTTCCCTTCAGCAACAAGTGTCTGAACAGGAAAACGCCCTGTGCAGTTTTATTGGAGAAGCTTCCAGAAATATTGAACGCGGCACTCTGGACGAACAACAGTTTCCACAGGAAATGTCAGTAGGTTTACCTGTTGAATTGCTATCCCGGCGTCCGGATGTCCGTCAGGCTGAAGCTTCCCTGATGCAAGCTTTCTATGCGACCAATTCCGCCCGTTCAGCTTTCTATCCCAGCATAACCCTGAGCGGAAGCGCCGGATGGACCAACAGTGGAGGTGCTGCCATTGCAAATCCCGGTGCCTGGTTGCTGCAAGCTGTAGGATCTCTGGTTCAGCCGCTCTTCAACCGCGGACAAAACATTGCCAATCTGAAGATCGCCAAGGCTCAGCAACAGGAAGCCTTACTGAATTTCAAACAATCTTTGCTCGATGCAGGACAGGAAGTCAACAATGCGCTGACCCAATGGCAGACGGCCAGAGAACGCATCCGGCTGGAGAATGAACAAGTAAAACATCTGGAGACAACTGTCTCTGATACCCGCCTGCTGATGAAATATGGTACCATCAATTATTTGCAGGTACTAACCGCACGTCAGTCCCTTCTTTCAGCCCAGCTGAATCTGGCCTCCGACCGATATAATGAAATACAAGGTGTTATAAATCTTTATCACGCTCTGGGAGGAGGATGCTGACAGTATCCTCACTTCATCTATTCATGCAGAAAAATCCGTATGCCTCGCGACGAAGCGTACGGATTTCTTTTTCAGGGAGTCAACCTGTCAATTAATTGCTAACTTTTGTCCCATCATTATCAAGCATTGAAACATCATGAACTATCTTTCCAAATGGCGCCGAAAATGGCATCAGTTCCTGCACGACGAAGACCTGAAACAACGAATCTATTCCATCAGTATTCGAATCTGATACCCCGAAAGGGAAACTTTTGACATCATTCTGATCGGAAGCATTACGCTCAGCGTACTGCTCGTCATTCTGGAAAGCATGCACATATTTCCCCATTCGGCTTATCTGGCTCTGCGGATCACGGAATATATCCTCACGTTTTTCTTCACCGTAGAATATCTGGCACGCATTTATTGCCTGAAGCAGCCCCGCAAGTACATTTTCAGTTTCTTCGGCATCGTCGACCTGCTGGCCACACTTCCCGTCTACCTGAGCTTTTTCCTTCACGGTTCCCACTATTTGCTGGTGATCCGTGCGTTCCGGCTCATCCGGGTGTTCCGTATCTTCAAGCTTTTTACATTCATCAACGAAGGCAATCTTCTTCTGCGCTCCCTGTGGATCAGCGCTCCCAAAATTTCCATTTTTTTCTTTTCGTGCTCATTCTTGTCACTTCCATGGGAACGGTCATGTATATGATTGAAGGAAATGTGCCCGACTCACAGTTCAATAATATTCCCAACAGCATCTACTGGGCCATTGTCACGATGACCACAGTAGGCTATGGGGACATCACTCCCGTTACACCGACCGGCCGTTTCCTCTCAGCCGTCATCATGCTCATCGGTTACACCATCATTGCCGTACCTACCGGAATTGTTTCGGCTACCATGGTAAGCGAACATAAAAAACAGGAGAAACGCCGCTGCCCTCGCTGTCACCGTGACGGACATGAGTTTGAAGCCCTCTATTGCAAATACTGCGGTGCCAGACTGAAACAGGAAAAGCCTGAAACGCCCGAAAAGGAACGTCGTGCAGACGAACGTTTCTGATTCTGAAAAAAGGCCTCGGGCTTTTAAAAAAACGTTTCGACGTTTTCATAAAAAGATTTCGGCATTTTAAAGAAAAGAATTCGACGTTTTTCTTCAAAGACGGGCTCCGCATAATCACCTGAATTACAACACATCATTAAAGGCATAGTCAAGAATCGTCAAATGCAGTTCCTGACTGACTTTACTTTTCGGGAATTTATTTTCAGACTCTGCTGACCGGAACTGTTGAAAAGACATACCTGACAAAAAGAACAATTTCACTTTTTTTCTCATCCGGGCATAGTGGATTTATCCCGAAACGCCGTCATAATAAAATAAACACCCACTAAAATCACTGAAGGATGAACAAAGCAAACATAGACATCGATACTACTTTCAAATACTACTACCGGCCCTTATGCCTGTATGCCATTCATTATGTCCGGAACATGGAACTGGCAGAAGACATCGTACAGGACAGCTTTTCCGCTTTATGGGAAAAGCTCAACGAACAGGAGCATCCGATTGAAAATCTCAAAGCATACTTATATACCATGGTACGCAACCGCAGTCTGGACTATCTGAAAAAGGAACAACTTTTCGACATGTCCCTTTCTCCTGCCGATCTGGAAGAAACACTTACTGATGAAGAGGCAGAAAATCGCTCGCTTATGGAAGCACGGATGTGGACAGCCATTGATGCTCTGCCTGAACGATGCCGGGAAGTTTTTCTGCTGAACAAACGTGATGGCATGAAATACAAGGAAATTGCCGAACTCTTCGGCATCTCCGTCCATACGGTAGACAACCACATCACCAAGGCACTCCGGCTGATCCGGGAGGGTGCGAAAAAAATCTATACCTTTCTGTTTAACTAATATTCACGGGGAAGCCATAGGGACATTTCACCAATTCTTCCTCTTAGCAATGTAACTTCAAACTACAGATGTATGAAAGAATTAGAAAACAAATGCCTCCGGTTTGTCCTGCATTACTATCAGAAAGATAAACTGGATACACCGAAAGCCTTGAAAGCATTCAAAGAGAAAACCGGATCTCGGTACACAAACATTCCTCTTTCCGTACTTTCCTGTTTACATCAGGAGCAGCTGCCATAATCCTGCTGGCAGTGGCTCTGCATACAGTGCTCCGTCCGGATTCCGAACGAACCGTGATTACCGCACATGCCCAACGGGTGAACTATCTGCTTCCGGACAGTTCTCTCCTGACCTTGTACCCTTATTCTTCGGTCAGCTTCTGCAAGCAAACCTATCAGAACGACCGGCGTGAAATTCAGATGAAAGGAAAAGTTGCATTTACTGTCAGACACGATGAAACCCGCCCCTTCCGTGTACTGGGCCGGCTTACACAAACAGTCGTGCTGGGAACGCAGTTCACAGTCGACGAAAGCCGGCAGGACACCGCTTCCGTGCAAGTAACAACAGGTAAAGTCCGGCTCACTTCGCTACAGGGAACGGAAAGTGTTATCCTGACCAAAGGCATGACTGCACAAATCGTCAAAGGGGAAACGAAGCCCCAGGGTGATCTCTCAAAAGCAGGAAATCCGGAAAGGCAGCTTCCAGTTTGAAAATACACCGCTGTCTCAGGTCCTTGAACAACTGTCCCGATATTATCAGGTACGCCTCACGACACAAACATCCGACAGACGACTGACAGCCCGATTTGAAGAACGCAGTCTGGACGAAATCATTGAGATCATTGAAAAGGTGTTGAAGATCAAAATCAGAAAGGAGAAACCATGAGAGTGCTTTTCAGTATGCTGATCGTCTGCATCTGGCTGAGTGCAACCGCTCAGTCCGGACAGACAGAGATGAGTAAAGCCATCGGTCAGATGCAGCAATTGTATGGAATGAATTTCGTGTACGATGCCTCTCTGACTGCTGTCAGACCGAAACAAAAACCCCTGCCTGACAAAACGCTGGCTGAAAATCTCAGGCGAGTGTTCGGAGGAACGGGTATCCAATGGGAAATACAGGACAAGTATGTTCTGCTGTTGCGTCCCAATCTGTATACCTTTTCCGGCTACATCCGCCTGGAAAACGGAGAGTCGCTGATCAATGCAACCGTATTCGATGCCGGAACCCAAACGGGAACTCTCAGCAATGAACACGGTTTCTTCAGCATGACACTCCCCGAAGGGAATCATGTCATCCGCTTTTCGTATGCCGGTTGTCAGGAAGTGAACAAAGCAATCAGCCTGCAGGCCGACCACACGGAAACCGTTTATCTGAAAGAAAACATCACTTCATTGGGAGAAGTAGAAATCAGGGCCGACCTGAATTCACCTCTCCGCACGACACAAACCGGCAAGATATCACTGACTCCCGAACGGCTGAATCCCGGATTTTCACTGTTGAGTTCACCCGATCTCGTAAAGACTCTTCAGTCGCTTCCCGGCATCTCGTCCGGAACAGAACTGCTTTCCGGATTATACGTTCACGGAGGCAGGAATGATGAAAATCTGTTTCTGCTTGACGGAACTCCCGTTTATCAGATCAATCACCTGGGAGGGCTGTTCTCTGCATTCAATACGGATATCGTCAAGAATGTGGACTTTTACAAAAGCGGATTCCCGGCCCGTTACGGAGGACGGACCTCTTCCGTCATCGACGTGCGTACCAGAGACGGAAACATGAAAGAACATCACGGCACTTTTTCTATCGGACTCCTTGACGGAAGAATCCAGTGGGAAGGTCCGATCGTAAAAGACAAGACTTCCTTCAACATTGCCATGAGAAGAAGCTGGGCAGACCTGATTACTGCCCCGGCCTTCCTCCTCCAGAACCGTCTCAATCCGAATGACAAACAGAATATGCGTTATGCCTTCCATGATATCAACGGCAAACTGACCCACCGCTTTTCCGACAGAAGCCGGATCTCGCTGAGTCTGTATTCGGGCAACGATCTGCTGAAAGGAAAGAGCAATCAGAAATTCCAGATCTTCTCGGACGAAACGCTTCAGGAACTTTATCAGGCTAATTTCAAGCTGAGATGGGGAAATCTGAACACGGCACTGGCATGGAACTATCAGTTCAATCCGAAATTATCGGGCAACTTTGCAGCCGTCTATACGCATAATTCTTCCATGTACGACTATCTGGAAGACGACCGTTACCTGAAGGACAAGCAGCTACAGTCCCATACACGAATGGAGCGCTACAACCATTCAACCATTCACGATGCAGGCTATTCCGTCGAATTTGACTACCGCCCGAACGGAAAACACCACATCCGTTTCGGAAGCAATTACCTGTATCATCTGTTCCGTCCGCAAAGCCAGGCTTCAAAGAACCTGAGCGGAAACCAGGAAGAGGCAGACAGCATCTGGAGCAGAAGCCGGAATATTCATAGAGGACACGAACTGTCTGTGTATGCGGAAGACGACGTGACTCTAAGCCGTAAGCTGAGGGTCAATGTCGGACTTCGGTACACACTCTATCAGACAAACGGATCGGCCTTTCACTCTCTGGAACCTCGTTTCGCTCTCAGCTATCAGTGGACTAAAGATCTGACCCTGAAATTGTCCTATACCGAAATGAGTCAGTTCGCCCATCAGCTTTCAAGCACTTATCTGAACCTGCCCACCGACTGCTGGGTTCCTTCTACTTCCCGCATACGACCGATGCATTCCCGGCAACTGGCAGGAGGTCTGTACGCCCGGCTGCTTCCGCAACTCAGTCTGAGCCTGGAAGGTTACTACCGTTTCACGGAACGTCTGCTGGAATACGACACGGGAAACAATCTGATGCTTCCTGCCGACAAATGGGAAAATCTGGTCCGGACCGGAAACGGAAAGAGTTATGGCCTGGAAGCCCGCCTGACTTTCACCAATACACAGAATGCGCTGGAGGCCAATTACACCTTGTCGTGGACAAAAGAAAAATTCAAGGACTTCTATCCGGACTGGTATCCCGGGAAGTTTGACAACCGGCACAAGCTGAACCTTGCGTTCAGTCACAAGTTCAATCAGAGAATTGACTGTTATGCTGCATGGACTTACCACAGTGGAGACCGCGCAACGGTGCCCACCCAGTACGTTCAGGGACCTTCCCTGCCGGGCATCCCTGACTCCGGTTATGCGGAACTGATTTATGAAAGGCCGAACAACATCACGCTGCCTGCCTACCACCGGCTGGATTTTGGAATCAACTTCCGGCGCACGACCAAACGGGGATTCGAACGCATCTGGAATATCAGTATTTATAATGTCTATTGCCGGATCAATCCATTTTACACCAAGGTGGAGCAAACAGCAGACGGAAGTTTCAGAGGAAAAAGCTTCGGAATCTTTCCGATCCTGCCTTCTTTCAGTTATACACTTAAATTTTAAACACATGAGATTGAATAAATACCTGTCGGGAGCGGCCATCCTGAGCCTGATTTCCTCCTGTACTTATTATATCCCGCTGGACAACGTAAACGAACCTTCCAAACTGGTATTGTACTGTTATCCGGGAAACGGAGAAAACACAGTTGTCCGGCTCTCGCGCAGCCTGCCGGTCGGAAGCAAAAATGTTCCGGAATTCTCAGCAGAAAGAGCTGAAGTACATTTCTTTCTGAACGGAGAGGAGCAGCCTCTTCAGTGGACGGACGACTCACTACCCGGAATCCCGGCACAGAGTTTCTACCGGCCGGGCAGACTGAACGACAAGGATTTTGTCAGAATCACGGCAGCGGCAGATGAGATGAAAGCTGTCACATCGTCAACCGTCGTTCCGGCTCCGTTCCTCGCCGACTCCATCCGGATGGAACGGGAACCGTCGGATCCCGGCAAGCTTCTGTTCCGGATTCATTTCACAGACCGGCAGGACACAGACAATTACTATGCAGTAAGAGTGGAATGCAGACAGACGAACTACCTTAACGGAGATTATAAAGAATGGATTTATGCTGTCAACTTTGATCTGGACAAAGAACCGCTGCTGAATACGAACTCCGGTCTGGACGACATTCTGATGAGAGAAGAAAATTATTATCAGGACCTTTATTTCTGGGACGACAGCCAAATCCGCGGAAAAAGCTATACCCTCCGGCTAAGGGCTAATTATCTGCCCGATTCTGAAGATACCTATGACACACCGGAAGGAGAAGTGCATACCATCTATAAATACCAGTATCGGATCAGTCTTTACAGTTTGTCGGAAGAATTCTACAAGTATCTGAAATCCATGAATGACCAGCACAACAACGAACTGGGCAAAACCGAACTGGCACCGATTCGTGCCACCTATACCAACGTCACAAACGGTATCGGTCTGGTAGGGGGATGCCGGTTCACGCAGACCGGTTGGCTCGACAATCTTCCGGCAGAATAAGGTATCTTTCAGCCCGCCCCACTCTGCATGGCGGGCTTCTGATTTTTATTTGCCCGCCGGATGAGGATAATTCACGACTTCTCCGTATCTTTACCTGCAGAACCAAATCATCAAAGAAGTTCATTGATATGATTAACGAATACCAATTAAGAATTCTGCCCGAACAGGCAGCCAGCGAACAAAGTATCAAACAATATGTCAGCCGTGAAAAGGGAATAGACATCCGTACCATCCAGGCCGTACGCATCCTGAAGCGAAGCATCGATGCACGCCAGCGGACCATTTACGTCAATCTGAAAGTACTGGTATTCATCAACGAAATGCCGGAAAATGACGAATTTGTGCATACCGAATATCCCAATGTGGAAGGAAAACCGCAAGTCATCGTAGTAGGTGCCGGACCGGGAGGACTGTTTGCAGCCCTGCGTCTGATCGAACTCGGACTGCGCCCTGTCGTTGTGGAACGCGGAAAGAACGTACGCGACCGCAAGGCCGACCTGGCACGCATCAGCCGGGAACACAAAGTTGATGCGGAATCCAATTACAGTTTTGGTGAAGGGGGCGCCGGAGCTTACTCCGACGGAAAGCTCTACACCCGCAGCAAGAAAAGAGGAAGTGTAGACAAGATTCTGAATGTATTCTGCCAGCACGGGGCCAGCACTTCCATCCTGATCGACGCACATCCGCACATCGGAACGGACAAACTCCCGCGGGTCATTGAGAACATGCGGAACACGATTCTGGAATGTGGCGGAGAAGTCCACTTCCAGACACGGATGGATGCCCTGCTCATCGAAAACAACAAAGTGACAGGAATCGAGACAAATACCGGAAAGACATTCCGGGGACCTGTAATCCTGGCCACGGGACACTCTGCACGCGATGTTTACCGGTGGCTTTATGCGAACGGGGTTCCTGTTGAAGCCAAAGGACTTGCCGTCGGAGTCCGCCTGGAACATCCTTCCATGCTGATTGACCAAATCCAATATCACAATAAAAACGGACGTGGAAAATACCTGCCTGCTGCCGAATACAGCTTCGTCCAGCAGGTGGAAGGACGCGGCGTTTACAGCTTCTGCATGTGTCCCGGAGGTTTCGTCGTTCCCGCAGCCAGCGGACCGCATCAGCTGGTTGTCAACGGAATGAGCCCGAGCAACCGCGGAACGCAATGGAGCAACTCGGGCATGGTGGTGGAAATCCGTCCGGAAGATCTCACCGATCCTGCTCTCCAGCCGCAGGCTCTTGAGCTGATCGCCGGTTCAGCAGAAGCAGAAACCAAACGGCTGATCCGGGAAAGCAAGGCAAGCAGCGGCAATGACATCCATCCGCTGGCCGTAATGCACTTTCAGGAAAAGCTGGAAATGCTTTGCTGGCAACAGGGAAACATGCGGCAGACAGCCCCGCACAGCGTATGGAGACTTTACCCGGCAGAAGCTGAGTTATGACCTGCCCAAGAGTTCCTACAGTCCCGGACTGGTATCTTCTCCTCTGCACTTCTGGCTGCCTCCTTTCATCAGCGGACGCCTCAGTAAAGGATTCCAGCTGTTCGGTAAAAGTTCAAGGGGCTTCCTCACCAACGAAGCTGTCATGATTGCCGTCGAGACACGTACTTCTGCTCCGGTGCGCGTGACACGTGACGGAACACACTGCAACACATTACCGTAGAAGGACTCTTCCCCTGTGGAGAAGGAGCCGGTTATGCCGGAGGAATTGTTTCTGCCGGAATCGACGGTGAACGGTGTGCCGAAGCTGTGGCAGCCTATCTGGAAGCTCATCCTCAGGCATGATAAAATCTGCCGCCAGACAAACAAGAATCCCCTTAAAAACAAGAAGGTGTCAGAACGCAAATCCTGACACCTTCTGTCTGTTTTAAGGCATTCCGTCCCGCGAAAGGGACGGAAACATTTTACTTCTTCTGTTCTTTCAGCTTCTCTTCAATCGGATCCTGATACTGCTTCTGCAACTTCACCAGTTCCTGTTTCAGCTCTTCCGTAATCTTTTCATATCCCGGTTTGCCGAAAAGATTATGCATTTCAGTCGGATCTTCCTTCAGATCATACAACTCCCATTCATCAATGTCATTGTAGAAATGAATCAGTTTGTAACGGTCTGTACGCACTCCATAATGGCGTTTCACCATGTGTTCTGCCGGATATTCATAGAAATGATAGTACAGCGACTTGCGCCAGTCTGCCGGTTTCTCGCCTTTCAGCAGCGGCAACAGAGATACTCCCTGAATATCTTCCGGAATCGGAGCACCAGCCAGATCCAGGAAAGTCGGAGCATAGTCGATGTTCTGTACCAGCTGAGGAATATCTCCCCGAGTCTGAAAATCTTTCGGCAGATGCATGATCAACGGTGTATGCATGGATTCTTCATACATGAACCGTTTGTCGAACCATCCGTGTTCGCCCATATAGAATCCCTGATCAGAAGTATAAACGACCAGCGTATTGTCCATCAGACCCTTTTCCTCCAGATAGTCAAGTACACGACCTACATTGTCATCCAGAGTCTTTACAACCTTCGCATAATCGCGCATATAACGCTGGAACTTCCATTCGGCCAGCTCCTTTCCCTGCGGGTTCTTTTTATAGAACTCTTCGATGATAGGTTCATAGAAAGCATCATACTGCTTGCGTTCTTCCGGATCCAGGCGTCCGATGAAGCTTTCGTACGTGCTCTTCAGCGGAGTTTCCTTGTCCTTACGGTACATCTTGGTATCATACATGATATCCATGTCTTTCCAGACACTCATCTCCTGTGCGGCAGCAGCAGGACGTCCTTCGTAGTCATCATAGAAGTTTTCCGGCATGGGGAACGTCTTGTCTTCATACAAAGACAGGTATTTCAGCTCAGGAAGCCAGTTGCGATGGATTGCCTTGTGATGAATGAACAGGCAGAAAGGCTTTTCCTTATCCCGCTGATTCTCCATCCAGTCAATACTCATATCCGTGATCAGGTTGGTCAGATAACCTTTTTTCTCAATGGTATCATTTTCCATGGTGATGAATCTCGGATTGTAGTAATCGCCCTGTCCCGGAAGAATTTCCCAATAATCGAATCCCGTAGGCAAGCTTTCCAGATGCCACTTTCCGATAATCGCCGTCTGATATCCTGCTTTCTGAAGCAGCTTCGGCATGGTCTGCTGGGATCCGTCGAATACACAGGTTGTATTGTCTGTAAATCCGTTGGCATGGCTGTGTTTGCCGGTCAGCATACAGGCACGGCTCGGTCCGCTCAGGGAATTGGCAACAAAACTGTTGACGAAACGCACGCCATCATTAGCGATCCGGTCCAGATTCGGAGTCTCAACATACCGTGTGTCGTAACAACTCATCATCTGAGCCGTATGGTCATCAGTCATGATGTAAACAATGTTGTATTGTTTCGCGGCTTCTTTCTGCTGAGAGGCACAGCCGGACAGTACGGGCATCAGGGCTGCAACGCCTGCTACCGAACCAATGAAAGGGTGACAAGTTAATGGTCTCATAAATAAAACTTTCTTCTTGCTAAAACTAACAGGTATACGACAGGGTTACTTGGTTATTTCGTTATAAACCTTCAGGTTCGTCACACGTCCCTTGAATGATCCGGCCTTCTCAAGCGGGAAAACAAGTGTACGTACATAATTCATGGAGTCTTTTCCGCCATTGAAATAACGTTTCTGGATATCCATCTTTTCAATCAGCTGATCGTTGATGAACAAGGAAGTGGAAACATTGTCCCCCTGTACTTTTACATGAACTTTCTCACCCGGATACGGACGGTAGTTGAATGTGTTCAGATAACCGTCACGGGCAAATCCGAACAGACCGCTGACAGGATCTGCCAGATAGAACACGGCGTTCGGAGAACGGAAGAGTTCTGTTCCGCAAGATTCAGCCGCAGCTTCCAGATCAAATGATACGGTATATCCGTAACCAACTTCAGGGTAAGGCAGAGTTTCTCCCGCACGTACTTCATCTTTCTGATAAACCAGTCCCGGTTTCTTGCCGATCTTTCCCATCTGATTTACACCCGGAGCTTCGCTGAGGAGCTGGCGGTTCGCATCGAATTCAGCATAAGGAACTGTCACTTTCGCATCCCATGTCTTGACAGCCAGTGTCTGCAAAGCCGGGAAAAGACGATGATGAATGTCTTTTACTGAGATACCGTTTCCTACATGATCGTTCCAGACAGCAAACATACCACCCAGAATAGCCGGATCCTTTTCTTCGAATACAGCTTTACCAACATGAGCCGGAGTCCAGTTTTCGTACAGATATTTGGTATTCAGATAGTCATAATAATATCCTGCAGCAGGCACAATGTAAATCAGTCCGTCAGGAATGCTGATCAGCTTATATCCCTGTTTCACCATTTCCTTCGGTTCGGCATATCCGTTATACCACGCACTCATGATGACATTTTCCGATTTCACCGGAGTTTCACCGTTGGCATGTGTCAGGGCTCCCCATACGCAAGCCTGCTTGCCGAAGCTTTCCACATAACGGATGTAACGGTCAGTAAATGCACGGAATTTTTCTACGACATCTTTTTTCTTATTGGAATATTCATCGGTACCGATGTGTACACGCGGGCCGCGGAACACAGGTTCTTCACCTTCCAGGTATTCTTTAAACAAGGCATCCATGAAAGTATAAGTCTCCGGATTGAACAGATCAAGATGATCCATACCATATTCCTTGCTTCCGAGTTCCGGTTTGTAATGGCTGAAAGCCAGTGTATGAGCCGGAGCATCAATTTCCGGAATGATTTCCACGCAACGTGCAGCAGCATCCAGCTGGAAGTCAACGAACTCACGTTTGGTGTAATAACCATCGCGGGCAGTCAGACCGGGGAAGGTTTCACATTCCAGACGGAAAGCAGCATACGTCTTGCTCCAGTCGTGACCGAAGAACTGCTTGAAGCCGTTATCGTTCAAATGTACCTGAAGCACATTCATTTTATAATAAGACATCATCTTCACCAGATCGCGCATGTAAGCCATCGGAATGAACTTGCGTCCGCAGTCCATCATAAATCCGCGAACAGAATAATCCGGCCAGTCGCGCACGGTTCCATGAGGTAAAGCATGATTGTCGGACTGTTCTCCGATCTGAAGCAGGGTACGTGTAGCCCAGTAAACACCGGTTGTTTCAGGAGCTGAAACAGTTACATACTTCGCAACGGCAATAGCATATCCTTCTTTTCCCAGTTTCTTATCTTTCTTCAGTGTCAGATAGAAATCACCGGCCTGCGGTTTTCCGGCCTTGACCTGAAGTGCGTTTCCGAACATTTCTTTCCAGTCAGCAGCAAAGGCTTCCGCAATACTTTGCAACGCAGCGTTGCCATAAACGATGCAGGTCTTTTCCGAAGGGACGAACGCTCCGTCCTTGCCCTGCCATTCTTTCAATTCAGGAATAACAAAAGGTTTTGCATTCTGAGCGGCTACGCCCACACAAGTCAAACACAGCAGGCAAAGTCCCAGGATTGCTTTTTTCAATAAGTTTAAATGATTCATGTTTCAAAGTTTTAAAGTCAATAATGTTGCAAAAATACGTTTTTTTTTAAAATATAAGAAAAGGTGTCTCGTCAAAAAAGCCTATTTTTGCAAGGTCATCCCAAAAACAACGTTTGATTTATGAAAACATCTTTTTTTAAAAGCTGCACAGCAGCAACCCTGCTCTTTCTTGCTTTTTCGGCATGTTCGCAGCAGGAAACAACTCTCGGCAACCTGCATGTGATTCCCCTGCCGCAGGAAATTACGGAACAGGCCACGGCAAATCCCTTTGTGATCCGTACTTCTACCACCATCTGTTATCCGGAAGGTAATGAAAAGATGAAGCGTAACGCTGAATTCCTGGCTTCCTATATTAAAGAGGTGGCAGGTACACAGGTGAAAGTTTCTTCTGGAACGGCCGCAAGCAACTGCATCATGCTGGAAACCGACACAACCCTTACAAATAAGGAAGGCTATGAAATGGACATCAACGCCGACCGCGTGATCATCAAAGGCGGTTCGGAAGCTGCCGTTTTCTACGGCATTCAGACCCTTCACAAAGCACTTCCCATCACCAATGGTCAAACGTTGGCCTCACTGCCTGCCGGCACCATCAACGACTGGCCGGAGTTCAGCTACCGCGGATTCCTGGTGGATGTGGGCAGACACTTCTTCTCTGTCGACTACCTGAAGGAAGTCATCGACATGCTGGCCCTGCACAACATCAATTATTTCCACTGGCATCTGACCGAAGACCAGGGCTGGAGAATCGAAATCAAAAAGTATCCCAAACTGACCGAAATCGGCTCTCACCGCAAGGAAACCATTGTGGCTCCGGGTTCAGATCAGTTCGACAATACTCCTGTCAGCGGATATTACACCCAGGAAGAAGCCAAGGAAATCGTCAGATATGCAGCCGAACGCTATATCACCGTCATCCCCGAAATAGATATGCCGGGACACATGCTGGCTACCCTCGCTTCGTATCCGGAACTGGGCTGTACCGGAGGTCCGTATGAAGTGGCAACTCAGTTCGGAGTCTTCACCGACGTGCTGTGCGGCGGGAATGAAAAGTCCTTGCAGTTCGCCAAGGATGTGCTCAATGAAATCATGGATATCTTCCCTTCGCCCTATATTCACATCGGAGGAGACGAATGTCCGAAAGAACGCTGGGAAGCCTGTCCCAAATGCCAGGCGCAGATCCGCAAGCTGGGACTGAAGGATACACCGGAGCACTCCAAGGAAAACCAGCTGCAAGCCTGGTTCATGGGCGAAGTGGAAAAGAGCATCGTCGCACGCGGACGGAAAATGCTTGCCTGGGACGAGATTCTGGAAGGAAATCCTGCCAAGAGCACAACCGTCATGGCATGGACAAGTCCTAACGTCCGCATCAAGTCAGCCCGGCTGGGACATAACACCATCGTCTGCCCCATCACTCACCTTTATTTCAGCAACCCGGGATACAACCGCCTGAAAGGGGTAAGCAGTGTGGCACGCGTGTATAATTTCGAACCGGTTGCCGACGAGCTGACTCCCGAAGAAAAGGCACGCATCATCGGAGTACAGGGCTGTATCTGGACTGAATGGACCAAGGACAGCGTGAAAATGGAATGGCAGATGATGCCGCGCATTGCCGCCCTGAGCGAGCTGCAATGGAGCAATCCGAAACAGAAGAAACCTCGATAATTTCCTGGGACGCCTGCGTCATCAGCTGGATCTCTACGTACTGTATGGCTACCACTATAAACAGGATATCGACAATGTGACCATCGACATCAATGCCGGTGAAAACGGACAGGCCCTTGTGACACTGAGTACCTTCGACAATGCTCCGGTGTTCTACACCACCGACGGCAGCGAACCGACAGCCTCATCGGCAGCCTATACGGAACCTTTCCCGTACAGGGAAGCCAGACCATCAAGGCAAAGGCAATCCGGAACGGACGTGAAAGTGAAACCACCGAAGAAACCCTGAACTACAGCCTCGCCACGATGCGCCCCATCACACTGGCTTCGGAAGCCGACAAAGGCTATACTTTCAAGGGAGCTACGCTGTTGAACGACGGTTTGAAGGGAGACGGAAACTACCGCTCCGGCCGCTACATGGGATTCTATTCCAACAACGTGGATGCAACCATCGATCTGCAGAGTGAACAGGAGATTTCCGAAGCTTTCATCGACACGTACCTTGTGCCGGGCGACTACATCTTCGGACTGACCGGTATGGAAGTTTATGTTTCCAACGACGGCAAATCTTTCAGTAAAGTAGCATCCAGACAGATCCCTGTGCTGGAAAAAGGCAGCAAGAATAATGTTCCCTGCCACAACACGCTTGCTTTCGACAAGACCAAAGCCCGCTATGTGCGCATTGTCGGCAATGTACGCCTGCCCTTCCGGCATGGCATTCCGGAGCCGGCAAAAGGCTTTCCTCTTTGTAGATGAAATCGGTGTAAATTAACCGGAATACATAGCCGAAAAACGTTTCGGCGTTTACATGAAAATCCTTCGGCGTTTAAACTAAAACGTCGAAGGATTTTTTTAAAAGCCCGGCAGCTTCTGACAACGGTCCGGAAGGCTACGGGCAACAAGCAGGAACCGTGCGGTCACAGCCAAAACATTATGCGGACATTGCGGCCCAATCGTGCGGTCGTTGCGGCTCAATCGTGCGGTCGTTGCGGCCCAATCGTGCAGTCGTTTCAGCCCAATCGTGCGGTCGTTGCAGCGCATTG